>ENA-ORXR01002330-ORXR01002330.1-marine-metagenome-genome-assembly--contig:-NODE-2330-length-18304-cov-2.912712_pt1 | contig 18304 bp, 18 predicted proteins | sample MGYA00237866_ERZ511479 | MGnify/ENA metagenome assembly ERZ511479 | reverse complement strand
AAGTATTATCTTGTTAGAGAAAAAAACAGTCGAATTTACCATGTCAGAAATTTGTCAGCTTGTGGAAGCTAACAATAATAGTGTAATTGGTTGTTTTGTTTTTGATCATAAAAACGAGAAAACTAGGATTACCCTTAAAGTAAAATCCATTAATATAAACGAACTAATCCAATCTTTAAGAAGGTACAATTACCATATTTTAAATAAACTGAGCGAAGATTCTTATTTAGAAGATTTAAAAAATCGTTCAGAATACTTTATTAAATATTTAAACATTTAAATTTGCGCTATTAAAGATTATCAATATGAAAAAAGTAGCCATTTTTGGGCAGGTTTATAAAAACTCTCACGAGGAACATTTATCTACTTTAATTAACACACTTAACAAAGCAAAATCTTCTGTCTTTATTTTTAAAGATTACGGAGATTCTGTTAAAAAAACAGGACTCACTTTTACGAATAACCTAGAGATTTTTGATGGAAATACTCCATTGGATGATTCTTTTGATGCTTTAATTACCCTAGGTGGTGATGGTACAATTTTAAGAGCTTTTAACCTAATTAAACATTTAAGCATCCCTATTTTAGGTATCAACTTAGGAAGGCTTGGCTTTTTAGCGACTGTTCAAAAAAATGAAATACCAGATGCTATAGCTGCATTCTTAAAAAGTGATTACACTATTGATGAACGTGTGATGCTGAAGGTAGAGAGTAATGAGAAATCTCCAGAATTTACTACATTAGGCTATGCTTTAAATGACTTGACCATTGCTAAAAAGAATACAACATCTATGATTGGTGTAGATGCTTACTTAAACGACAAATATCTAACCACTTATTGGGCAGACGGCTTAATTATCTCAACACCTACAGGCTCCACAGGATATTCTTTAAGTTGCCAAGGCCCCGTAATGATGCCCAATACAAACAATTTTTTAATTACACCCGTGGCACCACATAATTTAAACGCAAGGCCTATTGTTATTTCTGACAATACCGTTGTTAAACTAAAAGTCTTAAAAAGAGAAGATCATTTTTTAGCCTCGCTAGACTCTAGAGTAGCAACTATGAATGTTGAAACAGAATTAATTGTGAAAAAGGCAGATTTTTCTGCAAAAATTATTGCTTTAAAAAATCATACGTTTGTAAATACCTTAAGAGATAAATTGTTATGGGGGCAGGACACACGAAATAAATTTGGTCCAAAACAATAATTAAATACGATTCTTAGTTATATAACTTATAAATTTATCTTTGTTTAATTATATTTGCGAAGTTTTAATCATATGTATGAAAAAGTTAATCTATATACTTACCGTTTTATTCTCTCAATTTGGTTTCTCTCAGGTTTACGAAGCAGGTCTTTCCTACAACCCAGGACAAATTGTAGGAGAAGATAAAAATCGAGGATCTTTTTTGGGACCTAACATAGGAATTGCAATCAAAAAAAACATGAATCCAAGAATTTCCTATCGTATTGCGGCTGCAAACATAAACAGTAACAAAACAAAATTAACAGAAGTCTCTGCTGGAGTTGATTTTAATTTCTCAAAATACAATTTGGTAAGAGCTAACGGTTTAAACAAAAGCTCTCCTTATATAATTTTAGAAATGACAGGACTGTTTTACGATAATGGTGTTGATAAACATAAATTTACCATGGCAATACCTATGGGGGTTGGTTTTAAAAAGTTAATTCTTAATAACTTTACTGCCTCTATAGAAGCAAAAGGAAGAGTTGCATTTACCGATAAATTGGATAACGGTGTAATAGACCCTAGTCAACAAGATTATGTAAAACAAAACAAGACTACTTTAGATGCTTATTACTATATTGGAGCCACTATTTATTATACTTTTGGATGGCCTAGAGGTAGTAAAAATCAAACTAGATTCTAAATGAGCTTATTCGAACAAATTAAAGATCTTAAAATACCAAGGCACATTGCAATCATTATGGATGGCAATGGCAGATGGGCTAAAAAGCAAGGTATGGCCAGGATATTTGGTCATAGAAACGCCTTAACGGCAGTTAGAGATGTTGTAATTGGAGCTTGTTATTTAAATATAGAAGCAGTTACCTTGTACGCTTTTTCCACAGAAAATTGGAATCGACCTAAATTAGAAGTAGATGCCTTGATGAGTTTGTTAACTAAAACTTTAAAAAAAGAAATTCCTGAATTTCAAAAACAAGGAGTTCAGTTTAAGGCTATTGGTAAATTAACAGATCTGCCTGACAAAGCTTACCGAACTTTACAAGAAGTTATTGATGCTACAAAAAACAATTCTAAAATTATTTTAACATTTTCTTTAAGCTATGGAAGTAGAGAAGAGATAAGCTCTTGTATAAAAAAAATTGCACAACAAGTAAAAGATGGAAATTTAGAAATTAATGCTATAAATGATTCTGTTGTACATCAAAATTTATACACTCACAACTTACCTGATGTAGATTTGATGATTCGTACCAGCGGAGAGCAAAGACTTAGCAATTACTTACTTTGGCAAATGGCTTACGCAGAATTGTACTTTACAGATATACTTTGGCCTGATTTTAGAAGAGAGGACTTGTACAAAGCAGTGTATACATATCAAAATAGAGAAAGACGGTTTGGAAAAACCAGTGAACAATTAGAAGGAGAACATGAACAGACTATTTAATAAATATTTTTTTACACTTGCCTTATTAGCCACCAACCTCATATTCAGTCAAAACGGAACTCCAGATTTAACTACTCCTACTAAATATCTTTTAGGCGGAATTACTGTTACAGGAACCAACGAGTTTTCTGAAGCTTCTGTTGTCTCATATTCAGGTTTAAAAAACGGACAAGAAATAAAAATACCTGGAGACAAACTAACAAGCGCTATTAAGAAACTTTACAAAACTAAAAAATTTAGCGATGTTGAAGTTTTTATAAACAAATTAGATGGTAACACCGTTTATTTAGAAATAGCCATTAAAGAACTACCCCAAATAAATAAAATCACATTTTTAGGGGTTAACAAGTCTAAAGCAAAAAGTTTTCAAAAGGATACGCAGCTTGAAACTGGTAAAATGCTTACCGAAAACTTAGTAAAATCTACGGAAAACTACATACAACAGTATTACATAGACAAAGGCTATCTTAAATCCTCTGTAAAAATAACTACCAAACCCAACGCTACCAATGCAAATCAAAGAGATGCTATTGTTAGAATAAACAAAGGGGAATTGGTGAAAATCAAAGAAATTATCACCACAGGGAATAAAGAATTTGAAAATAAAGATATTAGAAGAGCTTTAAAAGATACCAAACGTAAGTTTTGGGGAAGATTTTGGAAACGCTCAAAATATGTAGAAAAAGCTTTTGAGGAAGACAAGTTAAATCTAATAGAGAAATACAGACGCAAAGGGTTTAGAGATGCAAGAGTACTCTCTGATAGCATTACCTGGAACGAGGGCCTAAACACCATAAATCTTCACATTGCAGTTGAGGAAGGAAAAAAATATTATTATAAAGAAATTTTATTTTTAGGAAACAAAACTTACGATACCAATTATCTACAGAAAATTTTAAAGATAAAAAGAGGAGATGTTTACGATTCTCAATCTCTTGACGAGAGAGTAAAAGGGGACGGAACACCAGATTCAGAAGATATTTCTACACTCTACCAAAATAGTGGTTATTTGTTTTCGCAAGTAAATTTAGTAGAAACCAAAGTAGAAGGTGATTCTATTACTGTAGAAATTAGGATACATGAAGACGAACCAGCCATTATTAGTCATGTATCTGTAAAAGGAAATGATAAAACTAACGATCATGTTATTTTTAGGGAATTAAGAACTCGTCCTGGTGACTTGTACAGTAAAGAAAACGTTATTCGTTCTATTAGGGAATTAGGACAAATGGGGTTTTTTAATGCAGAAAATATTACTCCAGATTTAAAACCTAATTACGCAGACAAAACAGTAGCTATTGAATATAGTTTGGAGGAAAAAGGATCTAGCCAAATAGAATTGCAAGGAGGTTATGGTCAAGGTTCTTTTATTGGAACCTTGGGACTGTCTTTTAACAATTTTTCTATTCGTAATATTTTTAAAGGAGAAGAATACAAACCACTACCCTTGGGAGACGGGCAACAACTATCTTTAAGACTGCAAACAAGTAGATTTAACACATCTAATAGTATATCTTTTACAGAGCCCTGGCTAGGTGGTAAAAAACCTAAGTCTCTCTCTTTCTCTATATACAATCAGAGACAATTTGGTTTTGGGACCAATAACCTTGGTACTATAAATTACAACAAGGTAGATAAAAGTCAACAATTAAATATTTTTGGTGTTTCATTAGGAATTGGAGAACGTTTAAAATGGCCTGATGACTATTTTACTATCAATAATTCCATTAGTTATAGACGTTATAAAGTAGATCAATATAATTTTGGTACCAATTTACGATTTGATAACGGTACTGGTGTTTCTCACAACTTATCTTACAACATGACTCTTCAGAGAAATTCTGCAGGTCCAAGTTTAATTTTTCCAAGGTATGGTTCTACATTTAGTGTAGCTTCAAAAATAACTCCTCCTTACTCACTATTATCTGAAAAGGAATATACTAGCAACAATGAAAGATTTGAGTTGTTAGAATATTATAAAATAAACCTAAAAGCAAAATGGTACACATCCTTAATTGGTAAATTTGTATTAATGACCAATGCGCAATTTGGTTATTTAGGTACTTATAACGACAAAAAAGGAGAGGTTCCTTTTGAACGTTATTTTGTAGGGGGAGATGGAATGAATAATAATAGTTTTGACGGTAGAGAAGTTATAGGTTTAAGAGGGTACGGTAATAGTTCTCTATCTAATGGCGGAAACAATGAAACGTCTGGTGATACTGTTTACGACAAATTTTCTTTAGAAGTACGTTACCCCATTACTTTAAAACCCGCAGCATCTATATATGCTCTTGGTTTTATGGAGGCTGGTAATTCTTTCAGAAATTTTAGTACATTTAACCCGTTTGATATAAAGAAATCCGCTGGGCTAGGAGTTCGTATTTTTATGCCAGCTTTTGGTTTGTTAGGAATCGATTTTGGTCATGGGTTTGATAATGAACCTGGAAGGGTGAAAAAAGCAGGATGGAATACACATTTTATCATTGGACAGCAATTTTAAAAAAATGGCATGATTATTTCTAACTATATACACATAGCAGTTAAAAGAATATTTTTAGTTTCAATATTTAGCTTTTTTTGTTCAGTATCTGCACAAAATAAAACAGATAAATTACAAAGAATAGGTTTTGTAGACATGGAGTATGTACTAGATAAAATACCATCATATTCGGAAGCACAAGAAAAACTAAATTCAGAAACAATTGCTTGGAAATCAACTTTGAATAAAATGTATTTAAAGTTAGAAACTATGAATAAAGAGTTCTTAAACGAGAAACCTTTACTGACAAAAGATTTGATTGAAGAACGAGAATCTGAAATAGGAATTTATGAAAATGAAATAACCAAAACAGAAAACACCTATTTTGGGGTAGAAGGAAAATTGTTTCAATTAAGACAACAATTGGTTACACCTTATCAAGATATGGTATACAATGCGGTTCAAACTATTGCAAAACTTCGTAAATATGATATGATTTTTGAGAAATCTTCATCTATAGTTATGCTATATACTAATAACAATTACGATATTAGCGAACTGGTTTTAAGGTATCTTCAAAAATCTGAGAAAGAAATTAAAAAAGAAGAAGATGCTATTAAAAGGAAAGATGCCAAATTAGCGAGAGAGGAAAGAGTTAAAGAACAGCGTGAAAAACGTGAGGAATATAGATTAAAACGAGAAGAAGAGCGTAAAAAAAGGAACGAGCAACGAAAACAAAAAATAAATAAACAAAATAACAAATAACATTATGAAAATTATAAAAAACACTCTATTAATTGCTTTTGTAGCACTTGGATTTACACAATTAACACAAGCTCAAAAAATTGCTCATATTAATTTAGACGAGGTAGTTGCCTCTATGCCAGAAGCAAAATCAATGCAAAGCAGTATGGAAAAACTAGGGAAAACATACGAGTCTGAAATTAAAGCAGCATCAACAGCTTTAAAAGCTAAATTTGATAGATATACTGCCGAAGAGAAATCTAAAACTCCACAAGAAAATCAACAAAGAGCAGTTGAGGTTCAACAAGAGCAAGGTAAGATTGCTCAGTTACAACAAGCGGCACAGCAAGAATTACAAAAAAAGCAAAACGAGCTGCTAGAGCCTATTGTTAAAAAAGCACAAAACGCTATTAAAGCATACGCTAAACAAAAAGGAATTCAGTATGTGCTAGACGCTAGAACTATTATATACGCAGAAGGTGGTGAAGATATTTCTGGAGCTATTAAAACAAAATTAGGGATTCAATAGTCCTTTCTTAACTCATTCTAAAAAATGCGTTCTGATTACTCAGAGCGCATTTTTTTTAGAAACTTAAGTATTATACGTAGATTTTAAATATTTTGTAAGTATGAATAATAATTCTATTGGTGTGTTTGACTCAGGAGTAGGAGGCACCTCTATTTGGAAAGAAATTATTACCAGGCTACCCTCTGAAAACACAATTTATTTGGCTGATAGTAAAAATGCACCTTATGGAAATAAAACCAGGCAAGAGATTGTAAATATCTGTATTAAAAACACCGAGATATTACTAAACAAAGGAGCTAAACTTATAGTAATTGCATGCAATACAGCTACCACTAATGCTATTCACATACTTAGAAGTAAGTATAACATTCCCTTTATTGGTATAGAACCTGCCATAAAACCAGCTGCCTTAGCAAGCAAAACAAAATCAATTGGAATTTTGGCTACAAAAGGCACCCTCAGCAGTGATTTATTTCATAAAACTGCTCAAAAGTTTAGTTCAGATATTTCTATTATTGAACAAGAAGGTACAGGGTTGGTGACTTTAATAGAAACAAACAAAATTTACAGTAAGGAGATGAGTATTCTTTTACAAAAACTACTAATACCAATGATGAAAAAAAAAATAGATCACTTGGTTTTAGGTTGTTCCCACTATCCATATTTAGTTCCACAAATACAAAATATTGTAGGAAGCGGTGTTACTATTACAGATTCTGGATATGCTGTTGCCAAGCAAACAGAAAAAATTTTAATACAGAAAGAATTACTATCCAGTAAAAAAACTCTAGGAAATCATCAATTATTAACCAATCAAGATGTAAATATTTTAGCCTCTTTTGTACAAAACAAACCTAATACAATAATAAAACATTTAGATTTTTAAACTATTTTTTATACCAACTAGAATAATTTAAATAAGCATCTGCTATTCTATTTACTTCCCCTTTTAATAATTCCTCACTAATGTCTCTAATTTTTTTTGCTGGTACACCCGCATATACGCTTCCAGATTTAACTATTGTTCCTTTGGTTACCACTGCTCCAGCAGCAATAATTGTGTTAGATTCCAAAACACAATCATCCATAACAATTGCCCCCATACCCATTAAAACATGGTCGTGAATTGTACAACCATGGACAATGGCATTGTGTCCTATAGAAACTGAGTTTCCTATTGTGGTTGGTGATTTTTTGTAAGTAGCGTGTATTACAACTCCATCTTGTACATTTACTTTATTTCCAATAATTATAGAATGTACATCACCTCTAATAACAGCATTGTACCATATACTGCAATCATCTCCAATTTGTACATCTCCTATAACTACACAATTTTCTGCAAAAAAGCAATTTCTCCCAATTTGTGGTGTATTTCCGTTTAATTCTTTGATTAACATCGTTAAAATTTTAATCAAAAATAATATAATTGTAGCTTTGTAAAAAACAATTCCTGTGCAGATACCACAACACCAGAAAATAATTGCTGTAGATTTTGACGGAACTATTGTAAAAGACCAATACCCAAAAATTGGTACAACTCAGTTATTTGCGTTTGAAACCATGAGAAAAATGCAACAACATGGATATCGACTTATTTTATGGACTTTAAGGGATGGTAAAAAACTAGAAGATGCTGTTAAGTTTTGTTTAGAAAATGGCGTTGAATTTTATGCAGTCAATAAAAATTATCCTGAGGAAGAACTTAACAATACCACTATTCGTAAAATTCACGCAGATCTTTTTATAGATGATAGAAACATTGGAGGATTTATAGGTTGGGGACAAATTCATCAAATTATTTTTAATGATGAAGTTGCAGTGCAAACAAATAAGAAAAAAGGTTTTTTAGGTTTCTTTAAATAAAGACTAACTTTGCACATTATTAAAATAGCATTATGATTACCATTAAAACTCGTGAAGAAATAGAATTGATTCGTGAAAGTGCATTGATTGTATCCAAAACACTAGGAATGTTGGCTCAAGAAGTAAAACCAGGTGTCTCTACCTTAAAACTAGATAGAATGGCAGAAGCATTTATTAGAGACAACGGTGCAATTCCTGGTTTTTTAGGTTTGTATGATTTTCCAAACACACTTTGTATGAGTCCAAACGCACAAGTTGTTCACGGAATTCCAAACAAAGAACCTTTACAAGAAGGTGATATTATTTCTATTGATTGTGGTGCTTTAAAAAATGGTTTTTACGGAGATCATGCTTATACTTTTGAAGTAGGAGAAGTAGCTCCAGAAATTAAAAAATTATTAGAAGTTACCAAGCAAAGTTTATATGTAGGTATAGAACAGTTTAAAGCAGGTAATAGAGTTGGTGATGTTGGCTATGCAATTCAAAAATTCACAGAAGATCACGGTTACGGAGTTGTGAGAGAGTTGGTAGGACATGGTTTGGGTAAAGAAATGCACGAAGACCCACAAATGCCTAATTATGGAAAACGCGGAAGAGGTAAAAAGTTTGTAGAAGGAATGGTAGTTGCTCTAGAGCCTATGACAAATATGGGAACTAAAGATATTATTCAATTAAAAGATGGTTGGACTATTCTTACCAAAGACAATAAACCTTCTGCACATTTTGAACACAACATAGCTATTGTAGATGGTAAACCAGAAATTTTATCGACATTTAAATATGTAAATCAAGCTTTGGGGATTGTTACCAATGCTGAAGATCAATTTAGAGCTAAACCCTACAATGCTTAAATGAGTATTTTTAAAACCGTTTTAAATGTTGTTCCTAGACCTCTGTTAATAAAAGTGAGTCTTATTGCTAAACCACTTTTAGACATCTATTATAAGGGCTCTAAATTCACAGACCCTATTAACGGAAAATCGTATCGAAAGTTTTTGTCCTATGGTTACAATAATCAGCGTAAAAACGTATTATCTCCAGGGACTTTATCTTTAGAAAGGCACCGTTTATTATGGCTTTATTTAAAAGAACACACCAGTTTTTTTAAAAAAAATCTAAAGCTTTTACATGTAGCACCAGAGCAATGCTTTTATAAAATTTTTAAAAATCAAAAACTTTTAGACTATACCACCACTGATTTACTTTCGCCTTTGGCAGACGTAAAAGCAGATATTTGTAATTTGCCTTTTCAAGATAATTCTTATGATGTTGTGTTTTGTAATCACGTTTTAGAACATATTACAGAGGATGTTAAAGCAATGAGCGAACTATATAGAGTCTTAAAACCAGGTGGCTTTGGTGTTTTTCAGGTTCCGCAGAATACAGCTTTAGAGACTACTTATGAAGATTTTAATATTACTAGTGCAGAAGAAAGACAAAAACACTTTGGTCAATATGATCATGTAAGAGTTTACGGCTTAGATTATTTCTCGCGTTTGAACAATATAGGATTTAAGACACATACTTTTAAAGTTGTTGAAAACTATACTCCAGAAGAAATTAAAAAATATGCTTTGATGGAAAATGAAATTTTACCTATTTGTTACAAGCCTCTTTAGTCTACAAAGGTAATACTAGGACTAGCATATGTTTTTAGTACGTCATCTTGTATATAAATAAAAAAAACCTTGATTTTATTATTTTTAAGAACCATTTTTTTTGCTCTTTTAAAACCCATTGCCATAAAAGAAGTAGCATAAGCATCTACTTCTCCACATGTCGTTTTTCCGATAACAGATACACTTAACAAATCTGTTTTAGCAGGGAACCCTGTTTTAGGATTTAGGGTATGTGCTATTTTGGCTCCAGTATTTTTATCAATTTTATATTTTCTGTAATTTCCAGAAGTTGCCATGGATTCGTTCTTTAAAGTGGTAATTTTTGTTAGACTTCTAGTACCATCTAGATTAGGATTTTCTATTCCAACAGACCAATATTTATTTTTAGCATTCACCCCCTTTGCTCTAATTTCTCCTCCTATTTCTACCAAATAGTTAGCAATATTTTTGTTTTCTAAAAAGTTAGCTATTACATCTACACTATAGCCTTTTGCTATAGCATTAAAATCTAAATAGCAACTTTTGTCTTTTTTATTGACAATGTTCCCATCAATCGTTATTTTGTCAAAACCAACAAACTTCATCAAACTATCAACTTGTTGCTCCGTAGGTTTTGTTTTTATTTTGACAGGTCCAAAACCCCAAGCATTAACCATTTTCCCAATAGTAGGATCAAAATACCCTCCGGTTTCTTTATGAATTTTTTTAGACAACAAAAATACTTGTTTAAAATTTGCATCAACTTCAATACTTTCTGCTCCATTGTTTAATTTACTAATAACAGAATTAAGATGATAAGTAGATAGAGAGTGATTAAATTTATTAAACAAGCTTGCAACTTCTTTACTAAAATCTCTTTGGAGATTATCTTTGTAAGTAATATGAAATGTAGTTCCAAAAACATTTCCTTGCATTTTATTATAACTACTCTGCGGTTTGATGCAACTTGAAAAAAGCAGAGAAAAAAAGACAAAAACTCCAACGGTATAATTCTTAGTTTTTTTAGCTGATAGACACATATTGGCTAGGTTTTTGGAGTTAAGTATATATATTTGTTGAACAAAAATACAATTTATAAACCATGAAAAAAATACTTGTAATAATTGTTGCATTCTCTTTATTTACAACGTCTTGTACTTCTAAAAAAAAATATACAGATTTACAAACAGAAAAAATTGAGCTAAATGAAGAGTTAGCTAATTCGAAAAAAGTCTTAGAATCATCTAAAATAGACTTGGAGAAAGCTAAAAATTTAATAGCTTCTCTAGAGGATAGAATTAAGTTTCTAGAGAAAGGGAATGATAAGTATTTACAAAATGTAGACAACTTAATTGCTGTTTCTAGATCTGCAACTGAAAACATGAAAGAAACCTTAAGTCAGTTACAAAAGAAAGATGACTATATTAAATACATAAAACAAGCTAACGACAAAAAAGACTCCATTAACCTAGCTGTTGCTTTCAACCTAAAAAAAGTATTGCCTAATGGTTTAAATGATGATGATATATCTGTAAACATTGAAGGGACTAAAGTGTTTATTTCTATTGCTGATAAGCTATTATTTAATTCTGGATCTTCTAAAATTTCTAAAAGAGCAGAGGCTATTTTAAAGAAAGTTGGGACTGTAGTTAACCAATACCCTAACATGGATGTAATGGTAGAAGGACACACAGACAACCAACAAGCGGTTGCAGGTGCTTCTTTTAAAGATAATTGGGAATTATCCACACAGCGTGCTGCATCTGTGGTTCGTGAGTTACAAAGCAAATACGATGTATTACCCTCTAGACTAATTGCTGCTGGTAGAGCTGAATTTACTCCCATTGCAGAAAACAATAGCCCAGCTAACCGATCTAAAAATAGAAGGACTAAGGTAATTATTATGCCTAAGTTAGATGAATTTTTTGATATGTTAGACTCTAAGAAATAACACCTTTTTTTTAGACATTAAAAAAAGCCTTGCAACTTAAAAACATTGCAAGGCTTTTTTGGATTTAGTATAGTGAGGAACTAATTATATTCTTTCTAACATAAGTTTTAGTATGCAAATATATCAACGATTCCTCTTCTGTGTTTTATGTAATTAATGTTTCTAAAAAGTAATTTTTCTGAGGTAGAAATACAAACTGCAATCATTGCTCACCTTGTAAATCTATTAAAAACACTTGATCTCCTTTTTGCGTATTGTATCTACTTATTCTTCCTCGTTGAATTAGTTAAATTATTAATTCTAACGTGTATTTTGTCCTCTATGTCGTTCAACGTATCAATTAATATCATAGCTGCCTTTTTTCCATGTGTTCCCAAACTGTTTCTTCTATATTTCATTTTTGGAGAATATGGAAAGACAGAAGACATTATTACTTAAAACTCTTATTTTCCAAATAAACCTCTTAATATTTTTTTACCCGCTTGTTTTACCTCTTCTTTAGGAGAAGTTTTAGATCCATCCTCTTTAGGGCTCACTTTTTCTATGCCTAGCAAATCTTTTATTTTTTTAGTAGCTTCTTGCTTTACTTTATTTTTAACCTTGTCTTTTTGCTCTGCAATGACTTTACTCGTAACTGCGGCTATAGCCTCCTTTATGTTTGGAACTACGGTAGGTTGAGTTACAGTACCTCCAACCTTTACATTTAAAGGCACTCTTAAATTACCTTGATTTGTATTACTTAATTTGCTTAAAATATCTTGTGCTTTACTTCCTAAAAACCTGGCAGGTACATCTAACTTTAAACTGTAATCCATTTTATTATCAAAACCATGGCTTCCTTCTACCGTTACAGGGATTCCTTTGATATTTAAGGCAAAAGGAGCTATGTTTACTTTACTATCTTTAAACGTAATTTTAGTTTTTAAATCTTTTAAATCTGTTTTACTTAGATTTAAAAAACTCATTTTACTATCTGCCAAACTCAAAAATTTGTTCTTACTCGTATCTAATCTATCTACTTGAAGATTTGCCAAAGCCTCTCCTGATAATTTAGATAGATCTGGCATAAAATCGTTACCCAAAGCTCCACTAACATCAAACTCAGAATCAAAACGTCCGTGAAAAGCCCCCACAATTGGGGCTATTTTTTTTAACATATCCAAACCATTAAAAGCACTCGCAATATCTACTTGCTTTAATTTCATATCAAAATTATACACCGTAGGATTCGGTTTGGTATCTGCATATCCATCTATATCAATAGCACCTTTAAATACATTTGCTGTTGCGTTCTTAAAAGTAATTTTTTGATTTTTAACTTCTGATGTCCCAAAGAAATTAGTCATCTCTATATTGTCGTACAGAATTTTTTTAGCTGCTACTGTTCCCAAAAACTCAACATTTGACATAATTTTAAACTGCTCTGTAGTACTGTTAATTGTGTCGTTAACTTGTGTAGCTACAGCCGTAGTATCTGCCACGTAAAAGTCGGCAACCTTAAATAGTTTAGAAGTCACTTCCAAGTTTCCTTTTAATAAACCATCAGAAAAAACATATCCATATATATTGTCCAGAGAACCCTTTAGTTGAATATCTGAATTTCCAGAAGTAATAGAAGTTTCTTTTAACGTTGCATTTTTTAAATTAAATAACAGTGCAGCTTTTTTTATAAACACTGGATTGGGCGTAAAATCAGAATCGAACAATACCTCTTCTATAGAAACATTCCCTTTGCTTTTAATACGATCGAATTGTTTTTTGTCAATAGAATTCATATCAAAAGCTGCTTCAACATCTGCTTTTACAATTCCTTTTAGATTCATTTCAGAACCTGATAAATGGGAAGCATTTTTTAAATTAGCTAAATTTAACTTTCCTTTTATAGCCGCATCTACCGTTAGGTTAGATATTGGTTTGGTAAGGGTTGCTCTTGCGGTAAAAGGATCGTTAGCAATTTTAAAAGAAAAATTCTTGATAGCTACTTTTGTATCGTCAATTACTCCTGTCTTGTTGGTAATATGAGTATCAATATATATGTTTTCTATTTTTTGCGGCACATTTGGGTATTGTACAGAAGCATTGTTGGTTCTTACCACTACATCTAAACTAGGAATGTTGTTTTCTCCATAATACTTTCCTTTTACTGTTCCATGAACATCTAAGGCTCCAGTTGTTTTTACTTCTTTAAAATCTGCCGTATATGCATTAGGCACCAAAGATAATAAACTCTTAAATTCTGAATTTTTGGACTCTAAAGTAAAATCCATATTATAAGCTTCCTTTAACATGGCAAAAGTTCCATCAAAAGACAAATTTAAATCGTTGATATGCGCTACATTATTTTTAAAAGATAAATGCAAATCGTTTTTGTAATTTACACCAATAGTAGCATCATATTTTAAGTGTACCTCTTTTAAATAGGTAACCTCATCCATTTTAAAAGTAATTGCATCTACATTTGTATGTGTATCTAAATCAAAAGTATCATTCGAAAAATCTCCACTTCCATTGTGATTAAAATTAACCACGGTAGTACTCATATTACTTGCTTCATCCTTGTACTTTAAGTTGATGTTCTTCAAACTATACGCATCTATTTCTAAAGAAAACGGAGTAGTTTCTGTTGTATTTACGTTTTCTTTTTTTGGAGCTGATGGAAGTGTAATGTCGTAATTTGCAACATTCTGTTTATTTACCTTTATATCTGCAAAAACATCTGCCAATGTAACGCTATTTATTTTAGGAACATCTCCCAATAAACTCATCAAACTTACGTTTACATAGGTATGTCTTGCTTTTACCAAAGTATCTCCCAAAAAAGGAGCTTTGTTTACCACCACCAAATTTTGTAAATCTATAGACATACTTGGAAAGCTTCTTAACAAAGACAATGACAAATCTTCAAAAGAAACTGTTGCATTGATATTCTTGTTGATTTGTTGTTTTGCAATAGTATTAATTTTCCCTTTGAATGCTAATGGAATAATTAGCAATATCAAGAATACAATCCCTAACAGAATTACAATTCCTTTTCCTATTTTTTTAATCATGATTTCTTTCTTTTAATACTTTAAAGATACTATAGTAGAATGTGGTTGCCTAATTAAAACAATTGACTTTTATCAATTTGCCTCATTAAAAAAGCCCTGCTAGAGCAATAGCAGGGCTTTTTATATTTACTGTACTTGTTTTTTTCAACGATACAATACTAGTACAATACAACTACAACAAAAGAGTTTTGACTCAGGTAGATAATATAACTATCTGATAACTAACCAAAACAAATCTTGATGTGTTTGAGCAGAATCAAAAAACGTTATTTGATAATTAGTTTATAAACGATTTTACACCAACGCTACAAACAAACCTTCATCTGTTTTGTTTACGTTTACTAAGTTGTTTTTTGTCAATCCTTTTATCGTTTTGTCCCATTTTTTATTAGACAATCCTGATTGAGTTTTTAAATCATTTAAAGCTATGTTTTCTGCTTTTTCTACCAATGTAAATACTGCTTTTTCATCGTCATTTAATTCTACAGACGGTGCTTTTTTCTCAGGTCTCATTTGAGGAAAAAACAACACTTCTTGTATAGATTGGTTGTTGGTTAAATACATTATCAATCGGTCCATCCCAATTCCTAAACCTGATGTTGGAGGCATACCGTACTCCAAAGCACGTAAAAAGTCTTCATCAATAAAATTAGAAGCTTCGTCATCTCCTCTTTCTGCTAATTTTAATTGCGCTTCAAAACGCTCTCTTTGATCTATTGGGTCATTTAATTCAGAATATGCGTTTGCCACTTCTTTTCCACAAATCATCAACTCAAAACGCTCTGTTAATTCTGGATTATTTCTATGTTCTTTACACAAAGGAGACATTTCCTTTGGATAATCGGTAATAAAAGTAGGCTGTATGTAATTTCCTTCACATTTTTCTCCAAACATTTCATCAATCAACTTTCCTTTCCCCATGGTACTGTCTACCTCAATCCCCATTTCTTTGGCTGCAGTTCTTAACTCATCTTCGTTTTTAGCAGTAATATCAAAACCAGTAAAATGTTTTATAGAATCTGCCATGGTAACTCTTGCGTAAGGTGCTTTAAAACTTACCTCGTGCTCTCCAAAAACAACATCGGTAGTTCCGTTCACAGCCAATGCACAGTGCTCTAACAACTTTTCGGTAAAGTCCATCATCCAATTGTAGTCTTTGTAAGCTACATAAATTTCCATGGCTGTAAATTCTGGGTTGTGTGTTCTGTCCATTCCTTCGTTACGAAAGTTTTTAGAAAACTCATATACCCCATCAAAACCACCAACAATCAAACGTTTTAAATACAATTCGTTGGCAATACGCATGTACAATGGAATATCTAAAGAATTATGATGTGTTTCAAAAGGTCTTGCAGAAGCTCCACCTGCAATAGGTTGTAAAACTGGAGTTTCTACCTCAAAGTATCCAGATTCGTTAAAAAAATTACGCATCGCATTAAACAACTTGGTACGCTTTACAAATACTTCTTTTACCTTTGGGTTTACTACTAAATCGGCATAACGCTGACGGTAACGCAATTCTGGATCGTTAAATTCATCGTAGGTATTTCCTTCAGCATCTGTTTTTGGTAATGGTAGAGGTTTTAAGGCTTTACTTAGCAATTTAAAATTGCGAACCATTACAGAAATTTCTCCTACTTGAGTTTTAAACAACTCTCCATCTATTCCTATAAAATCACCTAAATCTAGTAATTTCTTAAAAACATCATTGTACAAGGTTTTGTCTTCTCCTGTACAGATTTCGTCTCTGTTAAAATACACTTGAATTCTTCCCTCAGCATCTTGAATTTCTCCAAAAGAAGCTTTTCCCTGAATCTTTTTACGCATTAAACGACCAGCAATCACAACTTTCTTTCCTTCTTGGTATCCTTCCTTAATCTGTTTAGAATAAGAATCTACAGGAAATAAATCCGCAGGATAAGGGTTGATTCCTAAAGCTCTTAATTTATCTAGCTTTTCTCTTCTTACAACTTCTTGTTCTGATAATTGCATGCTGGTCTATTTTTAATATTGAATGCGTTAATTCTTTGCCTGTAAAGATAATAATTAGCCTACAACAATTGACAATTAACAATGTACAATTCAGAATTAAGCTGTTAGCACTATTTATCAAACTGTTACAAGTAAAGTTAGGCAGGTAGGTACCTTAAATAAACAGCGTATTCATTAAACAAATAAAGAAAATAAGAAAATAAAGAAGTATTCTATGACTCTAATTCATCAAAAGTAATTACCTTTGCAGGGTTGTTGTAAAACTATGAAAATAGTTTTTAGGGTTTAAATACCAATGGAAAGCTTCCCTTTTATGGGTTGCTTTTTTTATTTAGACTAAATCCAATCTCCAAAAAAGGCCATCTTATTAGCGATTACATCTTTTATAAAGTAGTAAAGAAAAACGCAACCTACAATAAATTTAATTCCGCTAGAAAAGAAAAAACCAAGTACTGAACCTATAGAAGCTTTGAATGCTTTTTGAAAATCTTTGCTGTCGTTTATCAACTCTCCCATAAAGGCTCCTAAAAACAAGCCTACAATCATCCCAATAGGTGTAAATATCAAACCTATAATTAAGCCTATGGTAGAGCCCCAAATTCCGTATTTGGTTCCTCCAAATTTTTTAGTGCTGAGCGCGGGAATAATATAATCTAATACAAAAACAAGTAGCGCAACCGCCAAGGTAATTCCTAAAAAGTTCCAATTAGTAGGCACTCCATTGGTAAGATGTAACAACAAAAGACCCAACCAACTGGCAGGCGGCCCTGGAATTACAGGTAAAAAGGAGCCTATCATTCCTGCAACCACAAGAAAAAAACCAAAAATTAATAAAACATAATCCATAACTATTTTCTTTTTTTGCAAGATACACGATTCTTATTAAAAAGATGTATTTTTGACCTAAGCTAGGTTCTTTATATGAACAAATTAATTCTTTTTTTAATGACTGGAACTCTTCTTTCTTGTAAGAAGATTTGTTCTGTGACCACTATTTTATGCAGTGATAAAGTAGAAGAACCTGTACCTGTTGATTTTACTCAAATTGATGAATTTCCCAAATTTGAAGACTGCAAAGAAATTTTAAATTTTGAAGAAAGCAAAATGTGTTTTGAAAACATACTACATACTAAACTTGCAGAACGTGTTCAGAATTTAAAATTGGAAGCAGACCAAACTCTTGTAGATACTATTATTATCCATTTTAGTATTGATAATAGTGGACATTTTCTTTGTACAAAAGTAAAAGCATCTGACTCCATAAAAATAGCCTTGCCTAATTTAACCTTAGAAATTAAAGAAATTATTCACGAATTGGAACCCGTTCTTCCTGCACAAAAAAGAGGGATACCTGTAAATTCTTCTTATAACATACCTTTAGTAATTAAAACGGAGTAATCTTTACAGCTGTTTTTTAAAAACATCACTACT
>ENA-ORXR01002329-ORXR01002329.1-marine-metagenome-genome-assembly--contig:-NODE-2329-length-18310-cov-229.361652_pt1 | contig 18310 bp, 12 predicted proteins | sample MGYA00237866_ERZ511479 | MGnify/ENA metagenome assembly ERZ511479 | reverse complement strand
GAGCAAGAGATTGTGACATGATCGAGATTCTCTGACGCGACCTTTCAGGCCGCTGATGGAAGACCAATCCTATCCCACGGCGATGCCGTGGGCTATGATGAATCGACCCTTCGGGCCTTTTTTTTGAGGAATACCATGCGTTTGTTCCCGAGCAAGAGATTGTGACATGATCGAGATTCTCTGACGCGACCTTTCAGGCCGCTGATGGAAGACCAATCCTATCCCACGGCGATGCCGTGGGCTATGATGAACCGACCCTTCGGGCCTTTTTTTTGAGGGAATACCCTTTGTTTGTTCCCAAATTGTTTTTGCCATTGAGTGGCAGAGCTTGCCCTCAATCCTGCCATTGAGTGGCAAGAAAGGTGCGGATTTAAATTCAGCGACTAGAGCGATTGAACCAAGCGTTTCACCAGGCCGGGGCCTTCGAAGACCAGGCCGGTATAAACCTGGATCAGTTTCGCCCCCGCGTCGAGTTTGGCTTGGGCGTCGGCCACGCTGCAAATGCCGCCGACTCCGATGATGGGAATTGCATCCCCGAGCACCGCGTGCAAGCGAGCCACCACTTCGGTTGAACGTTGAGTCACGGGCGCGCCACTCAGGCCACCGGCTTCTGCGCCGTGCTTGTGACCGGCAACCGCTTCGCGGGCGATGGTGGTGTTGGTCGCGATCACGCCGTCGATCCCGAGTTCGAGAAACATCTTGGCCAATTGTTCGATCGCGTCGTCGGCGAGATCCGGCGCAATCTTTACCGTGAGCGGAACGGTTTTCCCGTGCGTCGCGGCCAAGTTTTCACGTTCTTGGAGGAGGCGACTGAGCAGGGCGCGCATTTCCGCTTCACCTTGAAGGTCGCGGAGGCCGGGGGTATTGGGCGAGCTGAGATTCACCGTGACATAATCCGCCACGCTGTACACCGCGCGGAGGCCGATGAGATAGTCGTCGACCGCGTTCTCGTTCGGAGTGGCTTTGTTTTTTCCGAGGTTGATCCCGAGCACACCGGGGTAGCTGCGATCCTTCACGCGCTGGGCGAGGGCATCGACGCCATGGTTGTTAAAGCCCATGCGGTTGATCACGGCGCGGTGCTCCGGGAGGCGGAACATACGCGGTTTTGGGTTTCCGTCTTGCGGCAGCGGGGTGACGGTTCCCACTTCGATGAATCCGAAGCCGAGTTTACCGAAGGCGTCTACGTGCTCGCCATTTTTATCCAGTCCGGCTGCGAGGCCAACTGGATTGGGGAAGTGAAGCCCCATGGCTTCGACGCTTCGACCGGACGAAGAGGCGCGAAAGAGGCCGAGCGCCTGCGCGCTTCCTAGGGTTGAAAGAGTTAGGTTATGCGCGGTTTCAGGCTGCAGGAGGAAGAGGACTTTTTTTGCGAGGGCGTACACGGGATGGATGGGGTGTTAAATCTAAGAAGGCTGGTTTGCGAGGGTTCAGCCATGCCTTAGTTCCTGTAATAGCTCAATCCAGAATCAGGCGAATCTTGTTCGACCTGTTTTTTAGGGTTTTCTCTCCGTCTCTTTCTATTGGCGAAAAGCATTTTAAAAAATATTGCGCCATTGATGTCTGACGCGACTCTGCCGGCTTCCTGATGTGCCACCTTACTCATGTGATCCCTTTCTCATGCCTCGGTTTCGAGGCGCAGGATCCCGCTCGTCAAACCTTCCGTCTCTAGCTCGACCGTTTTCATCCGTCGGCGGTTGGAAACCGCCGCTCCTTGGCCTTCGGCGATTCCTCGGGAAATCGAAGTGCCATTGGTCTCTGCCGCCTTTTTCATGTGATCCCTTTCTCATGCCTCGGTTTCGGGGCGCAGGATCCTACTCGTCAAACCCGCCGCCTCTAGCCCGACCGTTTTTATCCGCCGGCGGTTGGAAACCGCCGCTCCTTGGCCTTCGGCGATTCCTCGGGAAATCGAATACAACAACAGCGCGTCAAAATATCCGAAACAAACAACTCCGAATGAGTGTAGGCACCATAGCCCCGAACGCTTTTGCTTTCCATGTCTGACGCTTTTGCTTTCCCCGCCTGAGTCAGCCTGTTAGGCTGCCCATGGTTCGTAGGTCTCGCGCTGCGGCTCACGGGTAATTCAGGTATCGTATCATGGCTAAAAAAGACTTCGTTCACTTACATTTTCACACCGAGTACAGCTTGCTCGACGGTGCCTGTAAGATCAAGCAGGCGGTCAAGAAAGCGGCTAAACATGAAATGCCCGGGCTCGCGATCACGGATCACGGAGCGATGTACGGGGCGATTGCGTTTTACAAAGCCTGCCAAGCCCAAGGGGTAAATCCGATTATCGGTTGTGAAATGTACATGACCGACAACAACATGAACGAGCGGAAGAAGAATGAGGACGGCACTCAGTCCAATCATTTGCTGCTTCTCGCGGAAAACGAAGTTGGTTACGCGAACTTAATGCGGCTTTGCTCGGCGGCGCATCTCGATGGATTTTATTACAAGCCACGGATCGATAAAGAATTTTTGGCACAACATAGTGAGGGCTTGATTGGCACCTCTGGCTGTCTTGCAGCGGAAGTGCCTCGCTTGATTGCTCGGGATGAAATGAAGCTGGCCCGCGAACGGGTGCGGACCTATCAAGACATTCTCGGTAAAGAGAACTTTTACATGGAGTACCAGGACCATGGCTTGCCCGAGCAGCACAAGGTCAACGCTGAGCTGGATAAGATTTCTAGCGAGCTGAAGATTCCGCGCTTGGTAACCAACGACGTGCATTACCTCGAGCAGTCGCATTCAGCGGCCCACGAGGTCATGCTCTGTTTGCAGACGCGGACCACGATGAATGACCCGAACCGTCTCAAGTACGGGTCGGACCAGTTTTTCATGAAAACCCAAGAAGAGATGTGGGCCGAATGGGGAACGCATTACGCGGATGGGCTCAACAATACGGTGGCGATTTCGGAGCGAATCAACATCGACCTTAGGCTCGGAGAAGATATTCACTTTCCCGATTATCCCTTGCCGGATGGACACACCACCGAGACCTTTTTGCGCGAAGAAGTGAAGAAGGGCATCGCCAAGCGCTACGGGATTGCTGACTTCAACCATCCCAAGACCGACTTCGAAAAAACGGTGCACACGCGCATCGAAATGGAGATCAGCGTCATTCGCACCAAAGGCTATCTCAACTACTTTGTTGTGGTTCAGGATTTTGTGGCGTGGTCGAAAAATGAAGGCATTCCGGTAGGGCCGGGGCGTGGTTCTGGTGCGGGATCGATCGTGGCGTATTCCTTGGATATCACCACGGTGGATCCCTTGAAGTATGGGTTGATTTTCGAACGTTTCTTGAATCCGGAACGTCCCTCTCCCCCCGATTTTGATATCGACTTTTGTCAGGCGCGGCGCGGTGAAGTGATCGACTACGTGAAAGAGCTCTACGGTCAGGAAAACTGCGCCAACATCATCACGTTTGGCACCCTTGGAGCGAAGACGGTGATCCGCGATGTAGGTCGGGTGCTGGAAATTCCCTTGGCGGAATGCGACCGCTTGGCCAAGTTGGTGCCGGAGGATCCGGGGACGACGATTGCCAAGGCGATGGAGAAGAGTCCGGACTTTAAGAAAGCGGTGCAGACCGATCCGAATGCCAAGCAGATTATGCAGTACGCGGAAGTCTTGGAGGGGCTGCCTCGAAACCAAGGGACTCACGCGGCCGGCGTGGTCATGGGCGAGAAATTGCTCACGGAAATTGTTCCCGTGGCGCGAGACAAAGAGGGGCAGCGGGTCACGCAGTATGAGATGAAGACGGTAGAGATGACCGGCTTGCTCAAGATGGATTTCCTCGGTTTGAAAACCCTCACCGTGATCGCCGAGGCGGTGAAAAATATTGAGCGCTCCACGGGCGATGTGATCGATCCCGATGAGCTTCCGTATGACAATGACAAGTCGTTCGAGCTGTTACAGCGTGGCGACACGGTTGGGGTGTTTCAGGTAGAGTCGGGCGGGATGCAGGACATGCTGCGGAAATTTCAGCCGCGTCGTTTCGAAGATATTATCGCCTTGATCGCGTTGTATCGTCCAGGGCCGATGGATATCTTGGAAGACTATATTGCGCGTCACCATGGCAAAGTAAAAGTCATTTACGACCATCCCTTGTTGGAAGGAATTTTGCACGAGACCTACGGGTACTTCGTTTATCAGGAACAGGTACAGCAAGCCGCCAATGTGCTGGGTGGATTTACCCTCGCGGAAGGGGATCTGCTCCGTCGTGCCATGGGTAAAAAGTCAGCCGAAATTATGGCTGAGCAGCGCCTCGAATTTATTGCGGGCTGTACCAAGACGAATAATATTCCCGCCGCGCTTTCGGGACGGATTTTTGATAACATCGAGAAGTTTGCGGGGTACGGATTTAATAAGTCGCACTCGGCGGCCTACTCGGTGATCACGATGCAAACCGCGTGGCTCAAGGCGCATTATCCCGTAGAATTTATGGCCGCTCTCTGCAGCTGCGAGATGGGGAATCCGGAAAAACTTTCCTTCTTTATTGGTGAGTGCCTCAAGATGGGGCTCGAGGTTTTGCCGCCTGCGGTGAACCAATCGATCGACCGGTTTAGTCCGGAAGATGGCAACATTCGTTTCGGTCTCGCGGGGATTAAGGGGGTCGGGCAAGGGGCGGTTGAATCGCTGGTCGAGGAGCGTGAAAAGAACGGGCCGTTTGAAAGTATGACGGATTTTTGCACCCGGGTAAGTAACAAGTTGGCCAACAAAAAATGTTTGGAAAGTTTGGTGCAGTGCGGGGCCTTTGACTTTACCGAGATGGATCGCCATCGCATGTATTCCGGGGTGGAGATGGTGATGTCGCGGGCCTTGGCCGATATGCGGGATCGCCTCGCGGGGCAGGCCTCTCTGTTTGAAATGCTGGAGGCTGATGCTGATGGCGGAGATAACGGGGATGAAGAGATTCCGTACATCGATCCCTGGCCGATGCGCATGATGTTGGCCCAAGAAAAAGATCTGATTGGCTTTTACATTTCGGGGCATCCTTTGGATGAATTCGCCTGGGACATCAGCGTGTATTCACAGGCGACGATGCAGGATATTCAGGATGCGCCACCGGGTGAAGTGGTTCGAACCGCAGGGCTCGTGACCGGTTTCCGAAAGATGTTTACCAAGAAGACTCAAGAGCCCATGTGCGCCTTCATTTTGGAGGGCGAAAACGCGTCGGTTGAAGTGGTGATGTTTCCTGCGGCCTATCGCTTGACGGGCCATGCCTTGCACAATGATTTACCGATTATTCTCGCAGGAGAAATCGCAGATGAAGATCCGAAGAAGCTGTTTGGCCAAGAGGCATTTCCTTTGGAGCGCGCGTACGACAATTACGCCCAGCAGTTAATTCTTCGCCTGGAGGAGGAGTGGATCGATTCCACTTTGTTGCTGGCGATCAAGAAGCTCTGCGTGGAAAATCGTGGGCGAGTTCCCTTGCGGATCGACGTGGCCACGCAGCAGGGACCAACGGTTCAGGTCGGGGTCGAAACCGCCTTGAATGTCGCGGCAACGAATTCGTTCGTGCAGCCCCTAGGCGAGTTGGTTGGGCCCGAGAATATCAACGTCGTCGCGAACCAAAATCCCGTGTTGCATCCACCTCAGCGAAGCTTCGGTAAGCGTAGTTAGTCTATCGGAGGGGCACACCGTTGGTGCGCCTTTTCGATCGCTTCGTGACTTCCAACACAGCGCATGGATTGCTGCGCCTATGGTTCGATTCAGATTAAGCGGGTTTTTCCGAGCCAGACGGATTCGACGTTCCCGGCTAGGGTTTTGCCGAGCCAAGGGGTGTTGTGACTTTGCGATTGCAGGCTTTCGCGGGTGATTTGGGTTTCGCCTTCTGGGTCAAAGATCACGAGGTTCAGCGAAGCGCCCTCTTTCAGTCCCGTAGCTTCATCGAGCCCAAGAATGGTTCTCGGATTTTTCGCGTAGGCGCGCACGAGGCTGTCCCAGCCGAGACGCCCAGGTTTGATGAGGCGGTCAAACAGAGAGAGCAGGGCGGTTTCTAAACCGAGAATGCCAAAGGGCGCGGCCATGAAGTCCATGTTCTTCTTGTAGGAGCTGTGTGGGGCGTGATCGGTTGCGATGACATCAAAACTTCCGTCAATCAATCCTTCCAGCAGCGCTTGCGAATCGGCTTCGGTGCGCAGCGGTGGGTTCATTTTCAGCGAGGTGTTATAATCGGGCGCGAGATGTTCTTCGTTGAAGAGCAAGTGGTGCGGCGACACTTCGGCGGTGACCGCGACGCCTTCGTTTTTAAAGCGACGAATAATTTCCAAGCCCCGCGCGGTGGTGACTTGTTGGATGTGAATCCGAGCTCCGGCGTGTTGCGCAATGCGGATGTCGCGTTCGATGCAAATTTCTTCGCTGATTGCAGGCATGCCGGGGACCCCGAGTTTGTACGACATGCTGCCGAGGTTCATCACCCCTTCGCCGTTGAGCATGGGGGTTTCGCAGTGGGAGGCAACGAGCATGTCGAAACTTCGCGCGTACTGCATGGTGCGCAAGAGGAGGTTCGGATCCTGCACGCTTGAGCCGTCGTCGGTGATAAGGCGAGCGCCAGTGGCGTGCATGTCACCGATCTCTGCCATCTCTTCTCCGAGTCGACCTTTGCTGATGCATCCCGCGGTCTGCACCGGAATGCGGGCGTTTTCGCGGGCGAGGCTCTGAACAAATCGGACCATGGCCGCAGAGTCGATCGGCGGGTCGGTATTTGGCATGGTGAGGATGCCGGTGAAGCCACCCGCAATGGCGGCTTCGGTACCACTTTGAATCGTTTCTTCGTCTTCGCGGCCGGGCTCGCGCAGGTGCACCAGCATGTCGAAGAGACCGGGAAGGAGAATCTTGCCACTGCAGTCGATTACCTCTGCGCCTTCGGGAATCCCGAGGGCGGTGCCGATGCCGATAATCACGCCGTCTTCAACCAAGAGGTCGGCGCGTTTTGCTTCGCGGTCGGACTCGGTAGCGATCGAGCCGCCTTGGAAGAGCTGCGGGCCATTTGGGATTTCATGGATCATGATGACGACTCTCCGGAATCTCCGAGGGCTCGGGCGGCCACGCGTGGTTGCATGGAAAATAGGACGGACATGCGAACTGCGATGCCGTTTTCGACCTGTTGATTGATCAGTGATCGCTCGTAGGACATCACGTCGTCCGCGACTTCGACCCCGCGATTCACCGGCCCGGGATGCATGATCCAGGTGCCTTTTTCGCGGAGGGCTTGGAAGCGCTTGTGGGTGATGCCGAAGGTTTGGTGATACTCGCGAAGGCTAGGTAGGAAGTTATGTTTCTGTCGCTCGAGCTGGAGCCGCAGGAGGTACATGACATCCGGTTCCCAGGCGATGGCTTCTTCGTAGCTTCGAAAGGTGTGAATGAATTCAGGCACCGCATCGGGAATCAAGGTGCCGGGGCCAAAGAAGCCGACTTCGACCCCGAGCTTGTGGAAGCAGCGAGCGGTCGAGCGGGCCACGCGGGAATGCAAAATGTCGCCGATGATGACGATGCGTTTGCCCTTCATCTCGGGGAGAATTTCTTTGAAGGTATAGGCGTCGAGCAGGGCTTGGGTCGGGTGCGCGTGAAAGCCGTCGCCCGCGTTGATGACCGAGGCGTCGGTCATTTCTGCGATCATCCCGGGGACGCCGGATGCTTTGTGACGAACCACAATGTAATCGCATTTCATGGACTGCAAGGTGTCGACGGTGTCTTGGATCGATTCGCCTTTGACCACGCTCGAGGTGGAGACGGAAAAGTTAGTCACGTCCGCCGAGAGGCGTTTGGCGGCAATTTCAAACGAGGTGCGGGTCCGGGTCGACGGTTCGTAAAAGAGGCTGAGTACGGTTTTGCCTCGTAGAGCGGGAACTTTTTTCACTGACCGAGTAAAGAGGTCCTTAAAGGGTTTGGCGTTCTCGAGGATGAATTCGATCTCGCTGGTTTCGAGCGATTCGATATCCAATAAATCTTTGCGGGTGATCATAAGAGAAAGACCCCTTCTTCGCTGTCAGCGTCGGTGTCGGTAAAGCTGACACGGATGTGATCCTCGCGGGTGGTCGGGTGAGTGAGGCCAACAAAGTCGGCCGCGATAGGGAGCTCACGAAGGCCGCGATCTACCAGTACCGCGAGTTGGATGCGCGAGGGCCGCCCGTAATCCATGAGGCAGTCGATGGCGGCGCGAACGGTTCGCCCGGTGAAGAGGACGTCGTCAAAGAGAATGATGTTTCGCCCGTCGATGGGAAAGGCGATGTCGCTACTTTTAATAGCAGGGATGGTTCCGAGGTTATCGAGATCATCGCGATAGAGGGAAATGTCGACCGTGCCATAAGCAACGGGTTCGTTGCGTAGATCGGTGACAGCTTGGTGAACGCGTTCAGCGAGGACGACTCCACGGGTGTGGATGCCGACAAAACCAAGTGGGCCGGAGGGGTGTGCTTCAACAATTTCTGAAGCAAGCCTCCGGACTTTATTCGCGATGTCTGCTTCGGTGAGCAGGCAAGTAGTGGGCATGCTGAAACCGCTAAGTTAAAAGCGGAAGTCTGGCAAGGGAACGTAGCGGAATTTGCAAAAAATTCCGAAGGCGAGCGAACGCCTGATATCTCGCCGTGCGTTCCTTATAAGAAGGATCATAAGATTTGGCATCTTCCGCTACGTGATTTCTAGATAGGAGCCTGTCGGACTTAGCAGATTCGGCTGCGAATTCCTCACTTTGGCCCATACGATCCGAACGAATCGATCAAATAGCCTCAACTATTCTCTCGAATCGTCCAAACCGTCTGGTCTCAAACTGAGAAACCCTCGCTCGAAAGCCTAAGTCCGACAGACTCCCAGGAGGCAGTTTTTCGAGGATCGTGGCCGAAAATTGGACCTCGTCGTTTAGCTTCGGTTCTTCTATCGGCCCATGAATAGCGTTTGCAATGGCGGAAAATCCGTGTAAGTGACAGTACTGGCCGCCTTGACAGCCGTTTTGAAGCTGGGTCAAACTCAGCTTCAAGACGCCTTAGCAGAACTAAACAGGCGTCCACTTAACCAACAAAACTCAGGTGACTAAGAACACTAAAAAAAATAATCCGATATACCCACTGCGCGCCTTGCTCAAGGAGCATGCGTGGAACCCTAAATTTTTGAATGAATCTATCTTACCTGACTGGTGGGATGATTCAATGGCGCTAGAGCCTGCTGGTCTCCAACTGGTACAGGCGATGATTAGCAACCGCTTAGGACTATCGTTTAAGGATTTGGTGGCTGGCAAGGTCTCCGTGTCGGATGTTCAGAAGATCCGATACAAAAAGGCTAAAAATAAGTCATCAACCGACATCGAGGCAGTTACTAACTACGCCCTTTCGATCGCGAAGGCGGTTGCACGTGGTTATAAGGGTGGCGGCGCTGAGGTTCAAGAGATTCAGAGGCCGGAGGATCTTCGCAAAAAATTGCTTCAGGAATCAGACATGCCATGGGTCTCTTTGCGTCATATTCTTCGCTTGAGCTGGTCACTCGGCATTCCGGTGCTCAACGTAAAAGCATTTCCGACAAAAGGAAAAAAGCCGGATGCGTTTGCGACAAATATCGACGGATATCCAGTGATTGTTGTGTTAAATAAGAGGAGGGCCCCTTCGTGGATAGCATTTTTAGTAGCGCATGAGCTGGGCCATATTTTTCATGGCCATTTGAAAAAGGGAGAGTCCATCGTGGACCTGAAAATGGACCGCAGTGCTGAAGGAAAAGAAGAGCAGGAAGCTAATCAGTTTGCAGTAGAGCTGCTCACTGGGCAGTCCGACCTTGGGTTGCATAGTTCGATTGTACTTACACAAAAAAAGTTGGCGGAGGCTGCAAAAATATTTGGTACCAAATATAGAATTTCGCCGGGAGTGGTTGCCTTAAACTATGGGTTTACCACTGGGGCGTGGCCCACGGCAAATGGAGCTGTCTCAATTTTAGAAAAAAACGACCGAGCGTCGTCGTATTTTGCCAAAGACACGTGCAAGCATCTTATAGAGGCGGATTTTTCTGAAGATGTGTTTGATTGGTTAGGCTCTGTTCTACATTTCAATTCAGATGATGAACTATCTGTGTGACCGAGATGTCTTTCAGAAAATAGCTCGCATTGGCTTGCTTCCGCATTTGCCTGAGCTTCTTGCGTCGATCTCTGGTGACAGTGAAGTGCATATTGCATATTTGCCATCGATCCTTTCTATTTTAAAGCGACCAAACAAAAAGCTGAAAGTCCCAGAGCGCCAAGCAGAGGTTGTCGCATTTTGTAATGCATATCCGGTGATTCCGGCAGTGACCGATATAGCAAGGTTGAGCTTCTTGTCTGAAAACGGAGTGGATATAGGTGAGGCGCAGCTTTTTGCGATAGCAGAAGAGTCGAAGGGATGGGTAGTTACTGGTGATAAGCGAGCCATTCGTGATTATTGCGAATTGCGATTGAAGGCGGGGCCTTCTGGATTTGTCATTTGTTTTGAGCAACTGATCTTAGCTGGTACAAAAGTGCTGGGATTTGAGCGTCTCCGTGAGTTCTGCTGTAATGATTTGGATTGCGATGCGACGCTTCGGATTTTATTCAGCAATGGACTCGCCTCTCCTGAGGAAGATGTGCGCGAAGGACTCCTCAGTTCTATCAGCGGCATTCGGGAGACAGCGCCGAATCTCCTAATAGATTATGAGCTTTAAGAAGCGCTGGAGGCGTACAGCCTTTTTAAGTTCTGATTTTCTAATGGGTTGGAGAGTCTCGGGGCTCGTGATCATGATGCTTTCAGCGTCTGCTCTTTTGGAGCCGCCAAAGAAAAAATCGGCCTAAACAGCGGTAGTTAGCGACGTTTTATAGGCTGAGCCGATGCAAAGCTCAAAAAATGTTTTGCTTTCTCCCCCGTTGCTACTACGTGGATGTCCAAACAAATGGCTGGTAAAAAAAAGATACTCTTTGTGTGCACGGGCAACACGTGTCGGTCTCCGATGGCGGAAGCAATATTTTGTCATCGTGTCGGGGCGGATTCGGATTGGACGGCGCATTCGGCAGGTGTGATGACCCATGGCGGTTCGCTACCTAGTTACGAGTCGGTTGACGCCTTGGCGGAAATCGATATTGATTTGCCGGAGGAATTCACGAGCTCACCCGTGACGGAAGAGAGCATCGAAGAGGCCGACTGGATTGTCACCATGACCCGAGGGCATCGCGACATGTTGCTCAACGCGATCCCAGAAGCGGCCTCCAAAACCCGTTTGTTATCCTCCTTTGGCACCGACCCGGACGCTGCAGATATTCAAGATCCTGTGGGTTACCCGCTGGATGTGTATCGCCATACCCGCGATTCTATCGACAGTGCTATCGCCGACCTCATTTTATTTTTAAGAGACCAAGATGTTGCCGAAAAAAGCGCATCATCATCACCACAAACCAACACGAGCAAGCACATGAAAATTGCCATCGCCTCCGATCACGGAGGATACGACTCGAAAAGCCAGATCGTCAATTTCCTTGAGTCCCGAGGACTTGAAATCGAAGATTTGGGAACCGACGGAACCGACTCAGTCGACTATCCAGATTTTGCCGCCGAAGTTGCTTCGCGGGTATCTCGTGGCCAAGTCGACCAAGGGATCCTCGTCTGTACCACCGGCATCGGCATGTCGATCACCGCGAATAAATTTCCCGGCGTTCGCGCAGCCCTTTGCTTCACCCCGCACCTCGCCAAAATGGCGCGGACCCACAACAACGCTAATGTCCTGGCTTTGCCGGGTGGTGAAGTTGATGGCGGCGGTATGGAAGAAATTTTAACCGAGTGGTTTGATGCCGCCTTCGATAAGGGATCGCGTCACGAGCGCCGGGTCGATAAAATCGGTGAAATCGAGCGCTGCGCCGAATCGATCAACGAGCCAACTGCGGTTCGTGGAATTGACCCAGCGGTCTATCGCGCCATCATGGACGAGAATCGTCGCCAAGTGCAAAACATCGAATTGATTGCCTCGGAAAACTACGCGAGCCGTGCGGTTCGCGAGTGCAACGGATCGTTGATGACCAACAAATACGCGGAGGGATACCCCGGCAAGCGTTGGTACAATGGGTGCGAAAATGTGGACCGGGTCGAGCAACTTGCGATCGATCGCGCAAAAGAGCTCTTCGGAGCCGAGCACGCCAACGTGCAGGCGCATTCAGGCAGTACGGCAAACCAAGCGGTTTATTTCAGCGTCTTGAAACCGGGTGATACCATTCTCTCGATGAGCTTGGCGCACGGAGGTCACTTGACCCACGGCATGGCGCTCAACTTCTCAGGCACCTTTTACAACATCGTGCATTACGGTGTGTCCGAAGGCAACGAGCAGATTGATTACGACGAAGTGCAGCGTCTTGCCGACGAGCACAAGCCGAAGATGATTCTCTGTGGCGCCAGCGCCTACTCACGCATCATCGACTTCAAGCGCTTCCGTGAAATCGCGGATAGTGCCGGAGCGATGTTGATGGCGGATATGGCTCACGTGGCTGGTTTGGTTGCGGCAGGATGTCACCCGAATCCCGTGCCGCATTGTGATTTTGTTACCACCACAACTCACAAGACGTTGCGGGGGCCACGTGGAGGTTTGATTCTTTGCCAAGAGCGCTACGCCAAGGGCATTGACAAGCAGATCTTCCCCGGAGTTCAGGGCGGTCCGTTGATGCACACCATCGCGGCCAAAGCAGTTTGCTTCCAAGAAGCGTTGCAGCCCGAATTCAAAACCTACCAAGAGCAGGTGATCAAGAACGCCCAGACCCTCGCGAACACGATGGAAAAAGGCGGCTTGCGCATCATCTCTGGTGGCACCGACAACCACGTGATGTTGGTCGACCTGACGCCGATTGACGTAACTGGAAAAGACGCGGCGGCTTGGCTCGACGAAGCCAGTATCACGGTAAACAAAAACTCGATCCCTTACGACAAGGCGAGTCCGTTTGTTACCTCTGGGATTCGCATCGGGTCTCCTGCAGTCACCACGCGTGGCATGAAGGAAGAGCACATGGAGCTTATCGCAAATTGGATCGTCGATGTCCTCAAGTCTAAAGGCGATGAGGAAATCCTCGACCGAGTGAATCAGGAAGTGATTGAATTCACCCAAGCTTTTTCGATTCCTTAAATCGTTCGCTTAGACTCTACGTGGCGGTACCGCCAATCGTAGCACCCGAACTCTGACGTTGATGGAGCGGTTGAATCGTTGAATAATCGCCAAGCACAGGTTGCTTGGCGTTTTTTGTTCCGGTTTTGGCGAGGTCCTTCTCTTGGATTACACAAGAGCACTAGCTTGCACTCAAATTACAACACATTGGTTTTGATTTGAGACCTTGCCAAACGCAGTGCATTTACATTATAATACAGGCCCCACCCATGCAAAGGCATCGTTTTATATGATCATAAGGTATAAGAAACCAGACGGCTCACCAGCTGAATATAAACTTCAGGAAAAGCAAATTACTTTGGGACGTAGTCCCGATGCGGACATTATTGTCCTCGATGAGCGCTCCTCCCGCATGCACTGCGGGGTTCGGCTTTGGGAAGGCGATTATTACGTCAAAGATCTTCAATCCAAAAACGGCACCTGGGTCAATGGCCAGCGGGTCGAAATGCAAAAGCTCGAAAACGGTGATCGTATTCGTCTCGGAACAACCGAGTACGTGGTAGAAGACGAAAATGCTCCTGCTCTGCCGGAAAAAGTTGGGACTGACACGGTACACACCAATCTGCAAAAGGAAATGTCCGACGGCAAAGGCTACAACACGATTCTTCGTGAAATCGTTGAAGACACTCCGAAGCCAGGCGCTGCAGCGGCAGCCGCTGGTACGGTTGCTTCTGATGGCATCAAGGCTGTCAAAAAAGAAGCGGCTAAAGCCACGGATGGTATCGTTGAAATTTCTGATGACGTGCAAGACGCGGCGAAAAACGTCACCATGCCGATCAGCTTGACTCCGAAGGATGTTAAGCCAAAGCCTGCTGCACCCGCCGGTGAAAAGCCCAAGCTTAAGCTGAAGTCCGTGAAGCCTCCTACACAGATCCGGTTGAAGAAACCGCCTAGCGCTGACTAATTTTATATGAAGACCGATTCGGTTTTCACGCGTTGGTAAGGCGCGAAGAAAAATCCGTAGCCTTTTCAAGGGCTGCGGATTTTTTTCTGCCGAAATGTTTAGGGAAGGGTTTTTGCGTGGCTGTGGTAGATGTTCGACTTTGGCCGGAACCTTGTGCTGAACCTTGTGACAAAGCAGTCCGTTGAAAACTCAGACCGCTAATAAACCGATTCATTTCGCCACCAGTTTCGCTATTAGAGACTTCACAATAGTTAGAGACCTCAAAATATATCCGTCTTGTTGGACAATGGCATCAATGGCGTAGGTGCTTTCACGTGCATCTGCATGGCTTGAAATCGCTTCCCACCTATTCCGTTCCGCTTGGCCAAAGGCAATGAGTTTTGAAATTTCTTCCAAGCTCCATCTTGCCGTCGCCATCGCGATCTGCGAGGCGGATGGGATAGGGCAGCAGATTTTGAATAGACAAGTCCGTGTATAAGATCGCGAAGAGCGTTGATTCGGAAGATCACTTATAAACAGGTTGAGAGGATAGGGGGGGGGGCTCATTTGCCTTTTATCTTGAGGGATTCCTTGTGAGATTTAATGAAGTCTTCATGAAATTTACCCGTGAGCAAATAGATTTACTTCAGGCGTTTCAGTTTGAGCGTCTAGGCATTGGGAGTCCAGGCAAAGCCCGAGGTGGCGAGCAGATCTTTTCTGGAGTGGATATCAATCTCGGCGAGAAAAGGTTTTTAGATATCGATGGTGCCTTTTTTCACTACAGTGGAACCGAAGAATATTGGTGTAATATTAAGCTTGTGAAGAACTCCGATCAGTTTGGCGTATACTGCGATCTTTGCCAATCAATTGAAGGCACGATTTGTAAACACGTACTGGCACTCTACAGCTTTGTTTTAAATGAGATGAATGACGCTTTGCCGAGCCTGCCTGCGATTGTTCCGTCAGCTTGGGTCGAAGACATACTAACCCAGTCCTGGCAGTCCGAAGAGGCCGGCGTCGATAATGCTCAAAAGACGTGGGAGGAGCAGGCCGAGCGTTTGTTTTATATTTTGAAGCCTAAGGGGGATAACCAGTTGGGTATTACCTTCCAAAGCTCTCGGATTCTGAAGGACGGCTCCTGGAGTGATAAAATCAGAGGTCGGGAACTATACGATCTCTATGAACTGCGACCTAAAGTTCTCTCCCCAGCCGATGTGTATATCATCTGCCAGATTCAAGGTCTGAGAATAAAAAAGGCCCCTTACTATTATAGCGATTCCATTCAGATTACGGAGGCTTTGCTTCCTTGCCTGTTTGAGCACATCATCCCAACCGGGCGATGCTTTTTTCAAAAACGTTCCACGGTCTCATTAGAAGTCGGAAACGCTAAGCCTATTTCTCCTGCTTGGACGAAATCTGGCAAAGGATACAAGCCGACCTTGTCGCAAAATGTCCCCTTCATGTTGGCTGCAGGCTCCAAGACAATTTGGATCGATCCAGGTGAAAACAAAATCGGTCTCGTGACCTCCAAGGCTACGAGTCAGGTGCTGAACTCGTGGGCTAGCGGGCCGTTGATGCTTGAGGAGGATCTGGTCATCGCTGAAGGTTCGCTTGTTAAAGCCGGGCTGCCAGTGCCCAAGCTAAAGATCAAGGTCGAGATCCTAAAACCGGGGCTGCCGATATCTCGCCTGAAATTAGAGGTGCGAGATATCGAGCATCTGCACTCGTCCAATAGCTATCGGGTCAAAAGCCGGATCATTGCCACCCCCTGTTTTGATTACAACGGACATTTGGTTGAGCCAAAGCAAAAAGACGGACGAATCGAAATTAGCAAGGAGCCATTCATCCTGCTCGAGCGGGACCTCGTCCACGAGGCCGAGCAAATCGCTCAGCTGGCAGAATTTGAAATTTACCAAATAGCTCAAATCGAATTGGCTCATATTGTTACCGAGGAGGATAAGCAAAATTTTGTAATGAGTCGTGGGATGTATGGTGGATTTGAAGAGGAGTGGCATAAATTTTGCACTAAATATCTCCCGGCACTTGAGGGCCTTGGTTGGAAAGTTGAGTTTGGAGAAGGGGTACTGGATCCAGTATTTCGTACTCAAGAATCGGATTGGGAGGCGGTGTTGGACCAAGCCGAGGGCAGTGGTATCGACTGGTTTTCCTTTGATATCTCGACATCGGTTGAGGGGCAAAGGTTCGAACTCATGCCTGTATTACGCGCGATGCTTGAGAGCGGGCAGCCCATTCCTGAGCCTGGAGAGACCAAAATGGTTTCGGTGCCGATTCCAGACGCGGGTCGATCCATCGAAGTTCCTTCTACGATTTTACGCATGGCCATGCGATTTTTACTCGATCTGTTTGATGGGGGCTCAGAGCAGGGTTCGTCCGTTATGATCCCTAGTCTTGAAGCCGCGTGGCTGGCAGGTGAAAACCCCGATTGGCTAAAAATTGAAAAGCGCGCAGCGAAGGCGACCAAGCTCTCCGACCGCTTGAAAAACTTTCGTTCTATCAAAAAAATCACCCCGCCTAAAACGCTAAAAGCGGAACTTCGGGACTACCAACTCGAAGGGCTATCGTGGCTTCAGTTTCTGCGTGAATATGGTCTAAACGGAATTCTTGCCGATGACATGGGGTTGGGAAAGACGGTGCAGGCCATCGCACATTTACTCAAAGAGCGGGCGGCGCGGCGCGCCAAGCTACCCAGCCTAGTTATCGCCCCAACGTCGGTGCTTCCAAACTGGGAGGCGGAAGCCAAACGTTTCGCGCCAAGTCTTAAAGTTTTGCGGTTACATGGTCCGGACCGAGCTCAGTATTTTGACAGCTTGGATCAGTATCATTTGGTCATCACCTCGTACCCCTTGCTGAGCCGAGATGTTGATAAACTCAAATCACAAACGTGGCATCTGTTGATGTTAGATGAAGCTCAGGCCATCAAAAATCCACGTACCAAGGTGGCCATGGCTGCCTGTCAGCTCAAAGCCAACCATCGAGTCTGTCTAAGCGGTACCCCGATTGAAAACCATCTTGGGGAACTCTGGAGCCAGGTGAACTTTCTCATGCCGGGGTACCTTTCGACCTCGAATATGTTTCGGCAACTTTTCCGGAATCCAATTGAAAAGCATGGGAGTATTGAGCGGCAGGAAATTTTGTCTCAACGGGTCAGCCCGTTGATTCTTCGGCGCACCAAAGAGCAGGTGGCCACCGAGCTGCCAGAAAAGATTGTGCAAGAGCAACACATCGAACTCAACAAGGATCAACTGGGCTTGTACGAAACCGTGCGTGCAGCCATGGATAAACGGGTGCGGGATGCCATCGCAGAGAAAGGGCTCAATCGCTCAGGTATCATCGTGCTAGATGCCATGCTTAAACTTCGACAAATTTGCTGCCATCCTGCTTTATTAAAAAAAGGCTTTGACCAAAACAAAAAGCTACAATCAGCCAAGCTCGATCGTTTGATGGAAATGATTCCCGAGCTCATCACGTCTGGCCGCCGTATTTTGCTCTTCTCCCAGTTTACGTCCATGTTGGACATCATCGAAAAGGAACTGCTGGCTGCTAACGTGGGGTGGATCCGTCTCGACGGCTCGACGCGTGACCGAGAAACACCGGTGAATGAATTCCAGGCCGGTAAGGTACCTCTATTTTTAATCAGCCTCAAAGCGGGAGGGACCGGGCTGAACCTGACTTCTGCTGATACGGTCATTCACTACGACCCTTGGTGGAATCCGGCGGTTGAAAATCAAGCCACTGACCGGGCGCATCGAATTGGCCAAACTAAGCAGGTGCATGTACACCGACTGATTTGCACTGGAACGATTGAAGAACGTATCCAGGAATTGCAGCGCAAAAAAGCGGGTCTAGTGGACGGAATCCTCAGCGGGAAGGCTGGGAAAATGAAACTCACCCAAGAAGATGTTGACCTTCTAATGCGGCCCGTCGGCGAGCTATAACGGACCTTTGACGGGATGAACAGGATGGAAAATGGTCTAACGCGGTGCAAAAGCCTTTTAGTTTCGAAGCGGACGAGGAGTCTGGGAGCGCCGACGTCCCCGTCGGCGAGCTATAACGGACCTTTGACGGGATGAACAGGATGGGAAATGGTCTAACGCGGTGCAAAAGCCTACTAGTTTCGAAGCGGACGAGGAGCCTGGGAGCGCCGACGTCCCCGTCGGCAAACGAGTACGTGAGTTCAAGGACATACGCCGCGACCTGTTTCAACCGCCAAGCGAAGCGCCGGAGGAGGCGCCGCTGTGTAATAATTAGCAGGAATGGCCGATACTCGTCGGGAACCGACGG
>ENA-ORXR01002327-ORXR01002327.1-marine-metagenome-genome-assembly--contig:-NODE-2327-length-18325-cov-21.066199_pt1 | contig 18325 bp, 13 predicted proteins | sample MGYA00237866_ERZ511479 | MGnify/ENA metagenome assembly ERZ511479 | reverse complement strand
ACGGAATCGGTACTACCGTACCTTTAATTAATGCTACCAATTTATGATACATTCAAACAAATTAAAGTTCCCCTAATGTTTTACACACTCAATTTAAATTCTACTTTGTTTTTTATTGATAATAAATTTCTTACAAATTATATATTTTTAATCATTCATAATTTTTCATTCAAAATTTGGCGAACACATTGCCCTATGTAAAAGGAAAAATAACGTTATATCCTTTCACGGTAAGAAAAATTACAGGTGGCTTCCTTTGTTCTTAATTTGAATAATTAAGACACAAAAGTAAAAAAATCCCCCTTGTGTAATTGTAAAATTGAAGTCATTTTTCGTGCGAATTTATAATTAATAATATTTTATTAAATATTTGGAGAATTGGATAAGACAAACTTATTTGGCACACGATTTGGAATTTAGGGCATGACTGACTATTCAGAGAAAAGCGCGAGAGGAGGAATGAGATATGTTGCAACAAATGTCAATCATACTTGTTTGTTTCTCATTTCGCGCCTTTTGTTAACTTATCTAAAAAATTGTTATGAAAAAGATAATGTCATTAATGATCATGTTATTTATTGGTTTGAGTGTATTTGCTCAAGTGGATAGAGGCTTGATTGAGAAAGCCAAAGCGCGGGAAGCCTCCGATCCGGAAGCCACGAAGATTCTGGATGCTGTCAATGAAAAATATGACGCGATGGAATCTATGCAGGTAGAGTTCAAACTCACGATTAAAGGCGAAAATGAAAGCATACAAGAGGGGAAAATGACACTTAAAGGTGACCGATACCGCCTCGAACTCGCTAACCAAGATGTAATTTGCAATGGCAAAACGGTTTGGTTTCACTTGAAAGATAATAAAGAGGTACAAATCAATAACCCTGATACTGACGGAGAAGATTTTCTTTCGCCTACCAAAATACTCAGTGTTTATCAAGAGAATATGGTGGGGCAAAAGCTAGATGATACAAAGATAGACGGGCGTGTAGTCCATCAAATCGAAATCAAACCCCGCGAATCGCACGATGAAATCACGAAATTACGGGTGACGATTGATAAAAAAACAAACGAATTGGTCAAAGTTATTGTGTTTACGCGTTACGCCGACCGTTATATTTTTGAATTTACGGATCTTGTCGAAAATCCAAAATTAAGTAATATTTTATTTAATTTTGATGTTGCCAAATTTCCAGGTCATCATGTAGAAGACTTACGAATTGAGTAATAGTTTGTAGTTCATAATTACTTACAAACTATGAACTGTCAACTATGAACTATCAACTAAAAAAGGTTTGCAGTACAGGCTGCAAGCCTTTTTTTGTGTCATGTGATTAACTTCATGGCAATATTAATTCAAATAATGTATTAAAGAATCAACAAAAATCTATTTTTTTTAAAATTTTCTTAACATTTAAGCAACGTTTTCCCTTAAAAATACGTTATTACATATATTGCCATAAAACGATAAAATTCGATTCTAAAAAAAATATGACAGGATAAAATATATTAAAAGTCGAAATTATTGGATTTTGTAAAATATATTCTTTAATTTAGCGACACAACATCATCTTAATTTTCCTAACCCGAAAGCAAAATGGAGCAGATAAAAACGATATTATTATTCATCTTGGTTACTTCCTTAATTTTTGTCGTTACGGCAAGAGACCTTCCCTTTGTTGCATACGACGAAAATACGGAAATCACAGCATTACCACCCGGTCCCGCTAATCCGGAAGCCCAAGCGATGATGGATAGCATTTATCAGCGTTACGACCAATTTAAATCCCTGAAAGTCAACATGGTACTCACTACGGGCTATCAAAATAATGTCGCTACAGATACCATTCGCGGCTTTATGGATGGATCAAAATATCGCCTCGAAATGCCACATCAAGACGTGGTACACGATGGCAAAAAAGTATGGTTCTACGACAAAGAATCGAAAAAGATATTCAGCAAAACCAATAATCCCAACGAAGCCAATTTTATCTATCCTATCAGTACAATTAAAGGTTGGGAAAACGCCTTCAACTACTCCATCGCAGGCGAATTGGATTTAGGCGAATATACCTTTATAAAAATGTCTTTCACTCAAAAAGACGCCCATAGCCCCGGCTCTCCACAAATTAATTTGTATGTGGACAAAGATAATTTCCAAATCCTAAAAATTACTTTCTTACAGTCCAATGGCTACATTCACATGTTGGATTATCTTGATTTGGAAACAAATATCAAGTTTGATCCGTCGTTATTTGTACTTGATATTTCCTAATTTACACATACCAACTCCCTGCCCTTCTTACATTAAGATTCCGGTTGATTCGTAAAAAAGTTCACGCTAATGTGTCCTTTTTAACCATTTTATCGTCATATTTGTGACATGATACCGAATGGGTATCATAATTTTGCTAAAAAAGTCGATAAAAGATGGGCATTATCCTCTTTACGGACTATTGACCATCGACTATGAACTATTATCATTTTTCTAACCAAATATTAATTTAGTTATGTTTAAGGAATTTAAAGAGTTTATCTTAACAGGAAATGTCGTTGATTTTGCTGTAGCAGTTATCCTTGCAGGTGCAGTCGGGCTTGTTGTCAATGGCTTTGTTACCGATATTATCATGCCCGTAGTTGGTCATTTTGCCGGTGGCATGAGCTTTGAAAATATGCATTTTGCGCTGGACGGCGAAACGTATAAGACGCTTGCGGAAGCTAAGGCAGCCGGAGGTGGAGTCATAGCTTACGGTAAATGGATTAACACTATCATCAACCTACTTATCGTCGGTTTTGTTTTATTTATGATTGTAAGAGCTTACAACAAGGCGAGAGGTGGTGCACCTGAAGCAGGTCCTACTGATATTGACCTCTTGACAGAGATAAGAGATGCACTGAAAAAATAAAATTTCAAATCCGAATCCTGATTTACCGGGATTGCATTTTGGAACTTTTTAACATATAAAAACCGATATTGGGTGAGCCAATATCGGTTTTTTGTTTAATAATATGTCATTTAGCCAACGCCTAAGCCGAAACTCCTAACATGCAACTCGAAAAACCCTGCAAAAACACCTACCAACTAATTAAAAAATCTTAATTTTAGCTCCAAATAACCAAATTCCAAGTACCAAAAACAAATCCCAAACGATGAGAAATGATATTTGGTCTTGAGGATTTGTTCCGATAGCTATCGGGCTGCGGTTAAACTTATACGTTAAGTCTGAGAATAAGTTGAAGTTTAAACCTACATAAAAATTTGATAGTCAATTTTTTATTTAAACTTGTACTTAAACTTAAACTTAAACTTAATTAGAATTATGAGAACTATATTTACCCTGTTGTTGATCAGTCTTGGAGCTTTGCTTATTGCACAACCCACCAACGACGAATGTGCCAATGCCATCAGTATTCCCTCTATTGAAGGATACTGTTCAGGTATAGACGAATTTACCACAACGGATGCTACGACAAGCACAGGATTCGGTATTCCCGCACTGTGCAGCCCTGCATGGGATGGTGACCAAAACGATGTATGGTTTGTTTTTTCTACGACAGCGACTATCATTGATCTGACTATTTCAGTAACGGGTACTACATTGGAGCAGCCACAAATTGCCGTATATCGCGGAGATTGTAGCGGCTTTGCCGAACTTATCTGCGTACAAGGAACAGCAGGGGAGAATAGTGTTTTAATGGACGTCTTGGCACTTGACCCGTCTGAGACTTACTACCTGCGTATCAATGCTGCAACGACAGGTGCCGACGGCGATTTTCAGTTATGTATAGATGAATTTAGTTCCAACATTATTGCCAATGTAACGACGACAGAATGTACCGGTTTGCTGTATGATACTGGCGGACCGGACGGTAATTACGGAGCTTTTGAAGATTTTCAATATTCGATTTGTCCTACCGACCCGCACGATTGTATCGCCATTACCATCACCGAATACGATATCGAACCTATATTTGACAACCTTTCCATTTATGACGGAGCAGATGATACTGCACCACTTATCGAAAGTATTGACGGGCAAAATAACGGACAAATTACATTCATTCCTGTAGAAACTACGGGTTGTATTACCATTGGCTTTACTACCGACGGTGGTGTTTTCAGAAGTGGATTTGAATTGACTTGGGAATGTTCGCAAGGCGGTTGCCCCGGACCTCCACCGGATTTTATCACTTGTAGTGGTACATTCTATGATAGTGGCGGACCAAATGGCGATTATTCCAATAACGAAGTAGAAGAATATATCATTTGTCCGGATTCGGCATATAGTTGTCTTAATTTGACCCTCGTAGAATACGATATTGAAACATTTTTTGATTTTATAAATATTTATGAAGGTCAAGGTATCGAAAACGGAACCTATCTCGGTACAATTGATGGCTCAGGCAGTGGCCTTACCTTTCACACTGAAGGTTGTTTTACCATAGAATTTCAGTCTGACTTTACCGTCACCAATCCCGGTTGGGAAGCCATGTGGGAATGTACACAGGAAGCATGCCCACCCGATGGAAGTGATATAGATTATCCGGATTTGACAGATTGTAGCGGAACATTTTTTGATACAGGCGGCGAAAATGATAATTATCTCAATAACGAAAATTGGGATTTCAGTATTTGTCCTGCAGATTCCAATATGTGTATTATCCTTAATGTCAACAGTTACGACCTTCCCGGAGATGGCGATGTGTTGACTATTTATGACGGACCGGATGTAACGGGTTCCGTATTAGGACAATATTTTATCAGTGGTGCAAATGATGAAATCCAAACACCAAGCGGCTGTGTTACGGTTGCTTTCCAATCCAATGCCTTTATCACCGCAGGTGGTTTCGATATTAGTTGGCAATGTACCGAAGAAGCCTGTACCATTGACAGCCCGATAGTCGTCGATACAGATGTAACACCCACGGATTTAGCGGATATTATTGCTGCGGATGGCGTTGTTATCAGCAATGTCACACTCAACTGCCCCGGTGGTTCTTATGGCACATTTGATACGCCCGGCAATTGTAATATAGGAATGGAAAGCGGTATCATCCTCACCAACGGCTCTGCCGAAGATGCCGAAGGACCGGATGCTGTCGGTAGCACGAGTACAGATTTATTTGGTAGCGGGGATATAGATTTGGATAATTTACTTTCCTCATATTTCTTAACTCAAGATGCTTGCATCCTTGAATTCGACGTATTCGCACCGACCAATATGCTCTCCTTCAATTATTCATTTGGCTCGGAAGAATACCCTGAATTTGCCCCACCAAACAACTCGACTTTTAATGACGTATTTGGGTTTTTCATTAGCGGACCGGGCATTACAGGACCGTTCACCAATGATGCGATTAATATTGCTTTGATTCCAAATACTACCACACCTGTTTCTATTAATAATGTCAATGCCATTACCAATCAACAATATTATATTGACAATCAAGGCGGTCTATGTGTCGAATACGATGCCTTTACCACGGTACTCACCGCTAGTGCCGATGTAGTTGCCTGCGAAACTTACCACATCAAACTCGCCGTAGCCGACGTAGGTGATGGCGTATTTGATTCGGGCGTATTTATTCAGGCACAAAGTCTCTCCACAGGTGCGGCTTCCATTGTGCCGACTTATGAGTATAGCCCTGATATTGATGTGGCGATTGAAGGTTGTGCCACCGGGCTTTTCAATATTTCATTGGATGGCTCACAAACAGATACTACAGTCATTTACATTGATGTAGGAGGTACAGCAACAAACGGAGAAGATTTCGCCGAAATTCCTGATTCTCTCGTCTTTTTCCCCGGCGACACGGTTATTTCTATCCCAATTGACCCCATTGAAGATGGTATCATTGAAGGACTCGAACAAGCTATTCTTTACCTCACAACACCTACCGACTGTGGTAATATTCAGACAGATTCGGCAGTCATCGAAATGCAGGATTTTATTGATTTGGAAATTCTTCCAGAAAGTCCTTTTATCACTTGTGCAGATGCTACTTTTGAAATAACAGCGAATAATGCGCTTGGCTACGAATGGAGTACAGGCGATACGACTGCTTCAATCACAGTAACAGCGACCGAAGACATAACGTACTACGTAACCGGAAGTGTAGGTAATTGTACGGTCGAAGATAGTATTCAAATTATTATTTCAGAATTAGAAATACAAACTGCAAGTGTACCAATTAGTTGTTTTGAAAATGGCGGTTCGATTACAACAAATATTAATGGTGGTATTGCACCGTTTACCTACGAATGGAGTGATACAAACATCGGAAATGTACAAAATCCGGTTGATTTACCGGAAGGCACATATACTCTTACTGTTACAGATGCCAATGATTGTACTGGTGTTTCTACCGTAGAAATTGTTACCCTCGAACCTTTTATTATTGACATACAACAAGATACTACGACCGCCTGCGGTCAAAATGACGCTACCGTCAACATCGTTAACCAACCAACAGGCGATTTTGACATCACTTATGAATGGGACGACGGGCAAGATACTGCTACTGCGGTAGGTTTATCTTCCGGCATACACACCGTTACTGTCACGCTCGCCGATACACTTGGCAATAGCTGCATTGAAACAGATATAATAGATATCGAAGCTGCATTATTGCTTGACATTGACCTTGTGGCTACACCCGAAGGCTGTGATGAAGCGGGGTCAATTGCCGTAGTCGTAATGGCTGGTGTACCGCCTTTCGAGTACAGCATTGACGGTACGACTTTCCAAGCAGATAGTGTATTTACAGGACTATCAGCAGGCGATTACACCATTATTACACAAGATAGCGAAGGATGTTCCGCGTCTGCTCAGGCAACTATCGACGCGCCCCCGATGCCTATTCTTACAGGTACGAGTGACGAAGCGACTTGCGGAAGCAATAACGGCTCTATCACCCTCATTGCCTCTAACGGAAATCCGCCTTACCAATATAGTATAGACAACTGCGTCACCTTCCAAACCTCACCCGAATTTATGGGACTTGCAGCAGGCTCTTATACTGTTTGCGCCTTAGATGCTGTCGGCTGTGAAGTAACCAATACAGTAACCGTTTTCGAAACCGACCCCGTAGAAATTGACATTAGCGATACATTCAGTACCGATTGCGGGGAAGAAACTGCCTCCGTTACTATTGATAACGTGACAGGCGGTGTCCAAAACTATGAATACAGCGTTGATGGTGGTGTTACTTTCCAAAGTGACAATACCTTTATGCTCACGCCCGGTACATACACAGTGGTCGTGCGTGATGCTGTGGGATGTACGGCTTCTGCCCTCATTACAGTGGCGGCATTTCCCGGACCGGTCATCACGACGAATCTCGATAGTCCAAGCTCTTGTGGTGCAACGGATGGTACCATTCAAATATTCTCCAACGGCGGCGCACCACCACTCCAGTACAGTAATGATGGTGGCGACAGCTATCAATCTTCGCCCATATTTACAGGCTTGAGCGGAGGTATGTACACACTCATCGCAGGCGATGCAGGTGGTTGTTTTGATACTTTGATAGTCAATTTAAACGAACCCGAATCACCTCTTATTGATAGTATTTACACCGAGAATCCCATGTGTAGTCTCAATGATGGTTTTATTGAAATATTAATTAGCGGCGGCAATGCGAATTTTGAATATAGTATTGATAATGGGCAAACATTTCAAGGCTCAAATACTTTTGAAGAGCTTTCTGCAGGAGAATACGAAATCATAGTAGAAGACTTCCTCGGCTGTCGCGCCACCTCAATGGTAACACTCACACAAGCCGGCGCACCCGAAGTATCCAATCTCGATGCGACTCCCGCGACTTGCGGTGATGATAATGGGACGCTTGATGCTACGATAACAGGTGGTTCATCGCCTTACATCTACAGTATTAATGGTGTTAATTTTCAAACTGGCAACAACTTTTTCAATCTCGCCTCCGGTACATATACACTCACAGTACAGGATTCGGTAGGTTGTACAATAGAAGTGCTTACACAAATCGTCACCACAGGCTCATTGATTATTGGTAATATTGACACCTCCAATCCTTCCTCATGTGATGTATTGGATGGGGCAATTAATATTTTTGTAAATGGCGGTACAGCTCCTTACGAATTTAGTATTGATAATGGAGCAACGGCACAATCCGACGGTCTGTTTACCGATTTGGATGCAGGAACTTACAGCGTTCTTGTAACAGATGTCAATGGTTGTGCTGCCATTCAAACGGTACAATTAGCGACCTACGACAATCCTGCCATTACCACCATCAACGTAGAAGATACCAAGTGTAATGAAGACGATGGAAGTATCGACATATTCGTTACAGGCGGCACGCCAAATTACCAATACAGTATCGACGGCGGTATGACCTTCCAAGGAGGCAACTCATTCAATGGCTTGCCCGGAGGGGTGTATGGTGTTGTGATAGAGGACTTTACGGGTTGTCAAGTCGTAGGCGAAGTCACGATTAACAGCACGGACTCACCCATTATCACAGACTTGATACTCAAAGACCCGGCTTGCGGCGACCAAAACGGAACAATTACCATTACAGTAATGGAAGGTGTACCTGCTTATGAATATAGTATCGACGGTGGTGCAAGCTTCCAAAGCGGTACGGTATTCAGCGATTTGGGCAGTGGAACTTATGAGATAGTTGTCAGAGATGCTGAAGGTTGTGAGAGTTACGACCAGGCTATTTTGAATGATAATGGCGAATTAGTGGTAGGCGCGATAGATATAGACGATTCTATTTGTGATGGTGAAAATGGTACGCTCAATGTTTCCGCCAATGGCGGTACACCACCTTATCAATACAGTGTCGATAATGGTACAAATTACCAATCAAGTAATATATTCTCCGGCTTGCCGCCGGGTACATATAATGTTGCGGTACAAGATGTAAATGAATGTACTGCCATCCAGACGGTCAATCTCAACTCATCCGGCGCACCGGAAATTGACGCCGTACTACTCACCGCAGCCACTTGTGGCGAGTCAGACGGAGTTATTGAAGTCACGGCAAGTAGCGGCGCACCCGCTTACCAATACAGTATCGACGGCGGTACGGACTTCCAAAGCGGCAATACCTTCACAGGGCTTGCAGCAGGAATTTATGACGTGATTGTAGAAGATGCCATTGGTTGTCAGGCGAGTATGCAAGTCGAAATACTCCCGACTACTGCTGCCGCACCACAAATTATGACCGACGGTCCTACCGATTTCTGTTTCTATGATAATATTACTTTGAACGCAGGTAATTTCGCAGCCTACGCATGGTCAACGGGTGACGAGACACAATCTATCACTACGAATCAGGGAGGTACGTATTTCGTTACCGTAACAGATAGTGAAGGCTGTGTCGGTATCGGCGAAATAACGCTGAATGTTACTCCTGAATTTATGGTGGATGCAGGGGAAGACATCACAGTAGGATTGGAAGAAGATTTTGATTTGGGGGTTGTATTTGTTGACCCTGATTTCAATTACTCATGGTCTGGTTCAAATGGTACATCGGCTAACGGTGCAGATGTAACATTCACAGCGAATGAAGTAGGCACAGTCACCTACATCGTTACGGCTATTGTTGATGGCTGCGAAGTCACCGACCAAGTAAACGTCACCATAGAAGACCGCAGTAGCTATTCAGTACCCAATGTTTTCTCTCCGAATGACGATAATTTAAATGAAATATTCAGAATCGTTAAAACCGAATCTGTTGATATTGTGGAGTTTAGAGTGTTCAACCGTTGGGGAGAGGTTGTATATGACAATCCCGCCGGAGAATGGGACGGCAAGTTCAGAGGACAAGACCAAGTGTCAGATGTGTATGCGTACTTCATCGTCATTCGCCTTCCCAATACCGAACAGGTAGAACTTGTAGGTGATGTATTATTAATGAGATAAATCAGTTTATAGTTGTTAGTTCATAGTTCATAGTTTTTAGTTCATAGTTGATAGTTCAAAGTTGATAGTTTGTGTGTTTTCACGTTTGCTATGAACCGTGAACTATCAACCATGAACTATCAACCTGAACTATGAACTATGAACTATGAACCACGAACTAACAAACATGAAAGTATTTAAAAACGCGGATGAAGCCATACACGACATACAGGACGACATGACCCTAATGCTCGGCGGTTTTGGCTTATGTGGAATCCCTGAAAATTGTATTACGGCACTCGTAAAGAAAGGCGTAAAAGGTTTGACTTGTATCTCCAATAATGCAGGCGTAGATGATTTTGGTATCGGCTTGATGTTGCAGACACGGCAGGTCAAAAAAATGATTTCGTCTTATGTCGGTGAAAATGCCGAATTTGAACGCCAACTCCTTTCCGGCGAACTCGAAGTGACGCTCACTCCGCAAGGTACACTTGCCGAAAAAATACGTGCGGGAGGTGCGGGAATCCCTTCATTTTTCACCGCTACGGGCTACGGTACAGAAGTAGCAGAAGGAAAAGAAACTCGTGAAATTGACGGACGTTGGTACGTACTCGAACCTGCACTACACGCTGATTTTGCCTTAGTAAAAGCATGGAAAGGCGATACGATGGGCAACCTGATATTCAAAGGTACAGCCCGAAATTTCAATCCAATGATGGCGATGGCAGGTAAAATTACAGTCGCTGAAGTCGAAGAATTGGTAGAGCCGGGAGAGCTTGACCCGAATTTTATCCATACGCCGGGGATTTTTGTGCAGCGTATTTTTCAGGGGACAAATTATGAAAAGCGTATCGAACAGCGTACTGTAAGAACATAGTATTGTTACTCGTTATTCGTGTATTCGTAATAAGTTGTAAATGAACAACGAATACACGAATAACGGATAACGAGTAACGAATCCACGAGACATTACAGATAAGACCCATCCACCTTCTGAATATCATTATAATAAGCCTGCTCGGTCAGTTGCGACCATTTGCCGACTTTATCGTGGAAGTTTTTGTAACTCGTATAGACTTTCTTACTCATTGGGTCGTCCGCTACAATTTCGGCGAGTGCCGCTTCGGTTTGTGTTCTCAATTCGTCAAGTACAGATTTCGGGAAACGGCGCAATTGTACGCCTGAATCCATAAGTTTTTCTAGATACGTACCGTTTTGTGCGTCAAATTCCGCCAATACCCACGCATGTACCTTCATAGAAACGGCATCCATCGTTGCTTTAATATCTGCAGGTAATCCATCATAAACTTCCTTATTGATAAACATTTCCAACTGCGTACCCGGCTCATGCCAGCCCGGTGTATAGTAGTATTTCGCAATTTTGTTGAAGCCCATCTTCTGGTCATGATAAGGACCGATCCATTCCGTAGCATCAATTACGCCACGTTCCAAACTGGTATAAATCTCACCACCTGCGACAAGTACCGCAGCACCTCCTGCACGTTCCAATACCTGACCTGCAAGTCCGGGAATCCTCATTTTTAAGCCTTTAAGGTCGGCTACCGAGTTGATTTCTTTATTGAACCAACCGCCCATTTGTACACCCGAATTGCCGCCCAAAAATGGGACAAGATTGAATTTCGCATATGTTTCGCGCCACAGGTCGTAGCCTTCACCACAAAGCATCCACGAAGTTACCTGTTGGGCATTCATGCCGAAAGGTACGGCAGCAAAAAACTGCGCCGCAGGCGATTTTCCTGCCCAATAATAGGACGCGCCTGCCCCCATATCTGCCGTTCCTGACGATACCGCGTCGAATGCCTCCAATGCCGGCACCAACTCTCCTGAGCCATAGACTTTGATATTTACACGTCCGCCCGTAGCTTCTTTCATCCACTTGGCAAATAGCTCTGCCGACTCACCCAAAACCGGAAACTTGGGAGGCCAAGTCGTCACCATTCGCCAGTTGTATTTTTTATCGCTCATCTTGGCGGATGCGCTGCCTTCGCCTTCTTTTTGGTCGCTCGCACAAGCGAGTACGCCCGTAGCACCTGCGGCTACCAGCATCGTATTCTTCAAAAATTCTTTTCTTTTCATAGTGTGTGTGATTTGTTGAGTTTATTAAGTTTATTGAGTTCAGAGAGTTTATTGAGTTTACTGAGTTCACTTAGCTTTTAAGGTTTACGTGTTATTTGTTTTGATATTGAGTCAAAAATAACGTCGTAAATTATTATAACTGAATAAACTCTATAAACTGAATGAACTCTATAAACCTAATAAACCCTATAAACTCTATGAACTAAAATATAGGACAAGATTTAAATTCTTCCAATGATTGTACTTTTGTAATGGTATAAATGGCAGAAATTTCGGGACCGCCTGCGCCATTAGTAGCGGTTTTGAAGGGAGAGATATTGATGTCATAACTGATGCCGACGCTCAAATTGAGGTAGTCAACACCCGCCGAAAATGCGAGTGCATCGCCTGTGCGATGCCACGCGCCTATGTACACACCCATTTCGTTGCCTGCTTTTTTGCTGAAATGGTATTTGAAATTTGTACCATAGATATTTTCGCGGTACGCGCCTTGTCGTTGTATCAAAAGTGCCGGTTGGAGGTCTATGATTGGGGTGACTGGGATATTGGCTTTTGCAAAAATCGACATTCGACGTGGCAAACGTACTACCTCATTTTCAAAGAAACTCTGAGGTGGTTTGTTGATATGCGCCAAACCAATCCCTGCATCTGCACTGATTCCTTTTTGGGATAATTGAAAATGCCAATTCAAACCCGCGTTTAATTCACCAAATATAAAATTTTTATTGGTAAAAACTTCATTAGTTGGCAAATTTCCATCAAAAACATCTCCATTAAATTGGTTGTCGAATGTCAGCTCGTCGGTTTGAAAACGGCGTTGTGCTATGCCGATTTGTAAGCCGCCGGAAAGGAAGTGTTTATTGGATAATTGATGCGTGTAAGCACTTGATAATGTGATATTTGTTCGGCTCAATTTGGAATCACCCGCTTGGTCGTGATTCAGCAAGATGCCGCCACCGAGTACGTTATTTCCCAAGCGTTTTATCGGTATTTTCTGTTCAAAACTCCCATGAAAAGTAGCGTAGGGGACAGGCACACTCGCCCATTGATTGCGATAATTGGCGACCATTCTCATATCACCGCTATACACACCAGTCAACGCAGGATTGTGGTACAATGGTACATTCCAAAATTGCGTAAAATGAATGTCTTGTGAACAAACATTTTTCACAATAAAAAATAAAATGAATGATATGTAGATTGTTTTTTTCATAATGTGGCACGTAGCACGGTGCTTCCAGCCCGTGTGTCTCGCGTATGTAGTGTTCCTAACGCGGACACGGGCTGGAAGCACCGTGCTACGTCGTTTTACCGTAAAAGTGTTACATTTCCTTTTTTAAAATATTCTTCATTATCTCCACATCGAATTTGCACAAAAAATCCATACGCATCCGGCGAGAGTGTACGCCCTCTAAATGTACCATCCCATCCCGTCGCTATATCCCGACTTTCAAAGACTTGTTCTCCCCAACGATTATAGACCGCCAAATAAAAGTCCGTAATAAACGAACTCGCGCGTACCCGAAAGATGTCATTTTCGCCGTCATTATTTGGGGTAAAAGCATTGGGAATAAAGATGTTGGGTTCGTCGCAAGCAGGAGGCAGGACTTCTACTGTAATCATTGCTTCGCTTACACAACCTTCAGGGGTTGTTACGATGACGGTGTAAGTGGTTGTTTCTGTGGGAGTAGCAATTGGGTTTGGTATATCGCTGAAATTCAATGAATTAGCAGGCGACCATTCATAAGTGTAATTTGAATTTAAGGTAGCGTTCAATTGTGTACTTTCGCCGCGTGGAATGGTTTCCGGCTCGGCTTCAATCGTAATTTCGGGCGGAAATTGGAGGGTAATTTCTCGTGAAAAAATATCTGTACATGCCGACGCGCCGCTTCCGACTGTCAGGGTAATTTCGTAAGTTCCAGTGTCGGGATAGGTATAATTCGGGCTAAATTCGGTGGAAGTATCGTCATTTGTCGTTGGGTCGCCGAAATCCCAGAAATAGTCATTTGAGCCGACGCTTTGATTATCAAATTCGACGAGCAACGAATTATCACATTGCAATTCCGGCGCGAAAAAGGACGACACGACCTCCAAACCGCAAGTCCCGACATTAAATTGAAAATCGCGCCGCGAAGTAGAAATCAATACACCATCCCGATATTCACGCGCACAAATCCCGACCACATATTGCCCCAAATTATTCGGCGTAGCTGTCAAAAAACCCGTTTGGCTATCAATTGTAAGCGGTACGCCACCCAACATATCAAGCGTATTATACGGCGGATTGACCCATGCCACGGAGTCATAAGGCGGCAGATTGGGCGGTTGTGGAATCGGTGCCATATCATCCGCACCAAGAAAGGGCGCACACATCTCATATACAATAGAATCGCCATCCGTGTCGATGGCAAAATGCTCAAATTCAAAGGGCAAATTTGCACAAATATAAAAGGGAGGCCAATCATTGAATCGCGCACTCGAATTGCAACCCAATAAGGCTTCTTCTGAGATAAAACTGTAATACGTAGCACCCGTTTCCAGCGGGAGTTCGATGTTTACAATGCTTTGATTTCGACAACAGCGTTGGTAGGAAAGTTGGTAACCGCCTTCGCGGAATGGCAGCGTCACGATAGTATCGTACATCGTGGAGTGATAGCAGACAGTAGGTGGAATGACAAGGCAGGGATTTTGAAGTTGTGGGTTGAGCGTATCATCGCCCATTGGCATTACACGTAGGTCATACACGAGGCTACTATTTGCATCAAAAACACCAATAGAAGCGGGTTGGTCGAAGTAAGGAACCCCCGTTTCGCAGTCGCGGAATACTTGTAGGGTGATTTGGTATTGGTCATCGCCGAGGCATTGGTAATTCATTTCGCCTCCGACAATATGTGTTGCTAACATTTCCGTAGAAATGAAGCATATTAAACATAGGAGGAGACGATATTTTTTCATTGGTTGATGGTTTTGTAATGACTGCTTTAGCTGTCAAATGACTGAGGTGTTTTTTACAAATTACTGATTAAAAAGTTATTACAAATAAAAAATAATATAATTGACAGCTAAAGCAGTCATTACAGTACTTGCCTTGCATTTTCAAAAATGCAAGGCAAGGTTCAGGCGATTTTTATTTTTTACAAAAAAACCTTGTTTGTATTTTCAGAATAAACCTTTATCTTGCGCTTCTTTTTTTCTCTCTCCACCGGAGAGAGTTTTTTCGCCTTGATGGTTTTTCATCAAGGCGTTTTTTTTGACGTAGCACTGTGCTACGATAGACTATTTAGCTATCTTTTTGATTATCTGCCCTTTATCGTTAGAAATTTGAACGAGATATATACCCTTCGGTAAGTTGGCTACATTCAAGCGGGTAGCGTAGCTGCCTGTGGAGTATATTTCTTGTTCTTGCAAAATTTCCCCTCTAATATCGACAATTTTTACATAAAAAGTTTCTGAATTATCATTTTTTATTTCAATATCAATAAAATCATTGAAGGGATTGGGAAAAACCTCGAAATATTCGACGCCCTCGATGTGTTCGGTGGCAACGACCATGTAGGCGATAGATGCTGAAATAGTAGCGCATCCATCTGCATTGGTGACTTCTACTGAGTAATCACCCGTCTGGGCAGGTGTGTGAATTTGGTCGGTAGCACCTGTGACGGGCGCACCATTAAGATACCATTGATAAGCCAGGTCAATAGGCAAGGCAGAGAGTGTGCCGTTACTGCCAAGCACAATACTTGGGTTGGGAGAGGAAAGAACATTGACAGATACCTCACCTGTTCCCGACGCACATACATTGGCAACTGTGACGCTGTAAGTAGTTGGAGAAGAAGGACTTACTGTGATTTCGGCAGTGTTTTCCCCATTACTCCAAATATAGCTTGTACCGCCTGTAACCGTGAGTGTGATGGATTCGCCATCGCATATTTCGGTATCGATTCCGGCATCAGGTGTGAGTGTGCCTGTGCCTGTAACGGTAAAGCAAGCCTGAGCATTCAGATTGATGGCGTAGCACAGCGGTAAGGCATCAGTTCCGCAAGTCGCAGGAAGGGCGGCGGCGGTGGTATTAAGCAGGTTGAGTTGGTCAATAAAACTTTGTGCAGAGAAAGTAGTCGTAGCAGCACTAAACTGATCGACCAACAGAAAAAGTTCGTTCAAATCCTCAATGTCGCTGCCGGACGTGATGCCCATAGCGGCAAGATTGATGCAGAATTGCGGAATTGCGAAATCTACTGCGGCACAGCAGGAGCCTAAAACCGGAACAGTACCGGTCAGAATACCGTCTAATACGCCCTGTACCTGCTCCAAATCGAAAGCTACGGCGGTGACACAAAAAGCATCTCCTGCGGTCAGACCAAAATCTGTCGGGCTAAATACACCGTCGTCATCTGCGCCCAAAATGAGTGGTCCGCCATCACCGGCTTGTTGGTTGGAGTCGGTGATAACATATTCAGTATCAGGAAGTCCGGTGGCTTCGATGGTATTGGTAGCGGTAAACATTTGCCCAACACACAACTCAGTGTCTGCGGGAACGGCAATCTCTGGGGCTGAGGTCATTGGGCAGTTGGTTTGTTGGGCATAAGTGCTTGCCGCATAGCATAAAAACAAAGCGGCGAATAGTAAACCTTTTAATTGCATAAGATTTTAATGATAAATGATTAATTTTCATGTGTAGCTTTTTGCGAATAAATCGAAGCATTAACCTGAATAAAACTAAGCAATTATACGTGATTTTTTGGATTTCGGATGAAGTTTTAACGGTAAACGGTTTCGTCAACTCATCAACACGTCAAGGTAACAGCTCGAATTTTTACCAGAAAGGATAGAGTTTGGCGAGGTCTTCTGCGACAGGCATGTCTTCATTTTTTTGCTCGTAAATGATTTCGGCTTGTTCGTAGAACGCGCTTCTTTCGAGAATTTTTTCGTGAATAAAATCCGGTAATTCTTGGTCATTTAGGTGGGCAATGAGTGGGCGGTGTTGTTTTTCGGGCACTAATCTGGCAGCGAGTATTTCGGGTGGTGTTTTGAGGTAAATACTTGCTCCGGTGGCGTTCATCCAGTCTAAATTATCATGAAAACAGGGTGTTCCACCTCCCGTAGCAATGACGGTATCGAACAAGCCGGAGAGCTTGGCGAGTTCGTCACGTTCAATGTCGCGGAAACCATCTTCACCTTCTTCGTTGAAAATCTGCTGGATGCTACGTTCTTGATTTTCAACGATATATTCATCCAAATCCACGAACATAAAATTGAGCTTACGCGCCAATTCACGTCCAATGGTGGATTTTCCACAACCCATAAAACCGATTAAATAGATTTTCATGATGATGACCGTAACGTAATGCCTCCGGCTTGCACCGCGTTAGTTTAGCAAGTCGTACGCGGCGCAAGCCGGAGGCATTACGCTACGGTGAATTTATTTTGTTTTTTCACCAACGAATTTATGTTCTTTCAATTTGAATAACACATTAAACGTGGTCAAACTACCGTAAATACGTGTGATGTATTGTTGCAAATTGACTTTTTCTTCGTCCGAAAGGTTTTTGCTGCTGTTGATGCGTTGTTCCATCACACGGAGGCGGTCGCGTAGCATAACGATTTTATGAAAAAACTTGTCAATCGGAATTTCTTTGGATTTGAGGTCAGAACTGGCGGGTTCGAGTATCATCAAGCCGCCTTTCCAATTGTCGCCGAGTGGTACGATTTCGGTAGCATCCGACCATTTTTTGAGTATCGAAATGAGCGATTTCTCTGCTTCCGTAAACGTTACAGATTCCTCTGCATCAATGTGTTCGATGATTTCTGACCATTGGTCGTAATCCTTGCTGACCTCTTTAATGCCATACAACATAAAGCAGACATCATAGGTCGCAAAATTGAGTTTCATCACCACGCCTTTACCGTATTGCGGATGGCTGACGCGAGAACCAACACCTAATAAATCCATGTTTAATGAGTGTTCCGATAGCTATACAGCTTTTGCACCGCGAAAAATATGTATTTCATTGTAAATCAAAACTTTATACTTTATTTTTTTCTTAAAATGAAGCAAAATTAGCGTTTTTTCATAAAAATACATTTTTCATTAATTTTTAAATTATTTATAATCAATTATTTATGATTTTTTTTCAGCGCAAAAGCCGTATAGCTATCGGGATGAATGACTGAATGAGTGAATATGTTATTTCAGTGGATGTCGCTATTTTGGCGAGGTAATGCAAATGTAATGTTTTTGTTAGACATTGCATATTCATTTATTAACTAGACTTTGGACGTATGACATTTTTTTTAACAAAAAAATACCATAAAGTGATGTTTTTAATTGTTTGATAATC
>ENA-ORXR01002326-ORXR01002326.1-marine-metagenome-genome-assembly--contig:-NODE-2326-length-18326-cov-14.637240_pt1 | contig 18326 bp, 33 predicted proteins | sample MGYA00237866_ERZ511479 | MGnify/ENA metagenome assembly ERZ511479 | reverse complement strand
CCCGCCCACCCCGACCCCATCTTCTGCCGTTCCGGCAGCTCCTGCCGGCCCGTCGACCGCACCACCTATTTCCGTGCTTGGACCAATGGGACCGACTGGGCGCCCTCTCACCCAAGGTTCCGACGTGGGCGCGCCGACAACCGCTTTGGGGCAGCTGACACCGCCCCCAACCGTACCCGCTGTCGAGCCCGGTGTTCCCGCTGCCCTCTCGGCGTCTGCGGTCGGGCACGCAGCGACGGGTCCCACCGTGGCTCTACCGGTGACCGTGGGCGGGATGGAGTGGCGCGACCGCGACGCTCTCCAACCGATTGGCGGCCCCGTCCCCCGTCGCACCTGGTCGGTGCGCACGCTGGGAGGGGAGCTTATCGTGGAGGGCGGAGACAGCGTCGGCTTTGGGCGTGGCCGCACGCCAGTAGACTACTTCCTGGCTGTGTTCCCACAGACGCAGCTGTCCCTGATCTCCATCCTGACGTCGGCAAAGCTTTCGGCTCGTCGGCTGGCTCCAACGACCCTGGGAGAAGACCTTAAGTTCTTCGGGGTGCTGCTCTTGGCCACGCGCTTCGAGTTTGGGTCTCGGGCAGACCTTTGGGCCACAACTTCCTCAACCAAGCACATGGCCGCTCCGGCTTTTGGTGCACGGACCGGGCTGTCGCGCAACCGCTTTGACGACCTGTGGTCCAACATCGTGTTCAGTCGCCAGCCGGCGGGCGGTCCGGCGGAGGGAGCCGGTGGGACGGAGCAGTTTCGGTGGGCCCTGGTCAACGATTTTGTGGAGGGCATCAACCAACACCGGGCTGCTCACGTGACCCCCGGGGACACCCTCTGTGTCGACGAGTCTATATCCAAGTGGTATGGGCAAGGCGGCCACTGGATCTCCATTGGCCTGCCAATGTACGTGGCCATAGACCGCAAACCCGAGAACGGGTGCGAGATCCAAAACGCCGCCTGCGGCAGGAGTGGCATCATGTTGCGTCTCAAGATTGTCACGCCTGCGAAGGACCGCAAGGCCAATTTCTCTGCAGCTGAGCAAGGGCTGCTTCACGGCACGGCCGTTTTGCAACGGTTGGTGGCTCCTTGGGCCGGCTCGGGGCGGGTCGTGTGTGCCGACTCCTACTTTGCCAGTGTCGAGGCGGCCGAGACGCTGCGGGCCTCTGGCCTCCGTTTTATTGGCGTGGTCAAGACCGCTCACCGGCGCTTTCCTATGGCAAGCCTCGCATCGCGTGAGCTGCGGTCACGCGGCGACCACGCCTCGATGGTGCATGTCGACTCGACTGGGACGCCGGACATGATGGCTGTCCTGTGGCTGGACCGCGACCGGCGCTACTTTGTGGCCACAGCGGGTAGTACCCAACCCGGTACACCCTGTGAGCGCCTGCGGTGGCGGGAGATGCCGGGTGGGGCACAACGTGTGGCGGTGACCGTGCCCCAGCCCGAGGTGGCAGAGATATACTACTCTTGTGCGGCCAAGATTGATCAACACAATAGGTGCCGTCAAGATGACCTCCGCTTGGAGCACAAGTTTGGGACCCACGATTGGTACCTGCGTGTCAACCTTTCGCTGTTGGGAATGTGCTTCGTCGATGCGTGGCTCCTGCACACGGGAGCCCGAGGCCCGGCAGCGACGCTTAAGCAAGCCACGTTCTACGAGGAGCTCGCGACCGGGCTGATTGACAACACCTTTGACATTGTCGGGCCCCGCTCCCGAGGGGAGCCCGCCGCCGCTGCCGCCGCTGACCAACCCCCCACAGTATACGGTGTGGGCACACACCTCGCGCCAACAACCAAGCGGCGCAAGTCTACGACAGATGGGCCATCCTCCCACCTGGCGCAGCGAGATTGCCGGGTGTGCAAGAAGGACAGGAGCTCACTCGTTTGCTCTACCTGCCGGAAGAACTCTCGAGGGCGCGAGGTGTTTGTGTGTGCCCCCCGCACCGGTCGCAGTTGCTTTGCACTGCACATGAGAGCGGTGCACGGCATGGAGATTGGACTGGGGGGGGGATGACGATGCACGTCAGCGGTTGCCGATGCGGGGCGACAAGGGGCTGGAGTGTTTTAGAAGGAGCCGCTAGACGCGCAGGTCGAGGGGAGGGGAGGTGTTGGCCCCACCTGAGGACGCCCAGTCGGAGCAGCTACAAAGCTGATCACTCTGTTTTGTCATCAGACCCCTCGGTTCCGACAAGAAGCGCGTGTGAGTAACTTTGTATGCGCCCTTTCCTTCGTTTTCTTATCAGGACGTGCTGGAATGGGCGATTTCGGGACCGGATCAAATGATCCGGTCTACCGGATCATTTGATTCTTTTTGTCGGGGGAATAGACACTAGGGAAAGTATTAAATGGTTGTTGATTGGTGCCAGACGGATACATATGGTCCTGTGCCGCGGTCGGATGGTGGCGTGCAAGCGCGACGGCGGGCCGGCCCGACTGTGCGTAGTCGCGACACGAAAACATGGCACGCAGTCCGAGCCTTGCATTTTTCAGTGACACTGGAATTTTAGCTCTCTGGTAGGCTGAAGCCAAAGTAGGAGGTTTCTGGAAGATGTGAAAGCCGAATTGAAAAAAGAAAAACGGGGACGGATGCGAAGTGCACCTACAATGCTCGAAGCCGCAACATCCAGCGTCCGCGTCCAACCCCGCACGAGGCCGCCGAGGTCGGTCGCCCGCACGCCGATCCACGTAGGTTGATTCACAAAGGCGATTCCGGTGCGGATCCGCACCGGACGAATCGCCCGAAACTCTGAGAGCATTTTTCTCATAAGATGAGTCTTCTCACGTTTCAAGAGACGATTTCAACAGCAGATCGGGTCCGGAATAATCCGGTGGCGTCCAGACCCCCGCGTCGTTCACACTAAAGCTCCCATGATCCGTCCTCACCCCTCGAATTCCGTTTCGCTGGAGCACCCGCCCTTCTCACGGTGCGGATTCCCAGGGGTGGGTATCGGAAAATTTCGCACCCCTTCTCAGACGCCAATTTGAAGGGTTCTCGATGCAATCTTGTTCGGCCCCTACTCCTGTGCCGTAATTTCACTCTCACCATAGAGTACATGCTCCGTATCGCTGGCCCAGCTGTGATGTGCGCTCCGCGTCTCCCGCCCGCACTCGGAGAAATTCTGGCGTGTTGCAAAAAGGTGGCACTTGTGGCTTTCTTTATTGCAGAGCGGCTCCCACTTCACATGGGCTGCCAACCTCTAGATTGCGGTAGACTCCCTTGTCTCGCATGAAAGTGCACACCTTCTCCATGACTCCGTTGCGCTAAAACTGTGCGTGGGCACCTGGTTCGACCCAGGCCGCGTAAGCTCCCGTCGCTCAGCACAATCCAGTGGCGGGTCCTCCATTTGGCAGCAAATGGGATGTAACACACAGCAACAGAGCACCAAACTCGTAGCGTGGTCAAAGTCTGTCTGGCCGCTGAGTCGCACGAGCAGCTCCTGGAGCCTTGAGAAGCGTCCCTTCAGCACTCCAATGGCGTGCTCCGAGCGCATACGGAATCTCGCCAACTGATAATTGAAATTTCGCCGATCGGACGTCGTGCATTGCGGTTCCAAGTATGGTCCAATCACACAAGACGAGTGCTTCATACATGTGTCACCGAGTAAATACTGCCCGCCCGAGAAGAAAGATTTCCGGGAAGCGATGCCTATTGGCAAGCGTTTGGACGAAGGCGTCGGGCGCCGCTCCCGTACAGCCCTGCACGATGTTGGTGATATAGCCGTCCCAGTCGCAAGTCACAACCGCGGTGAGGCTGTACCTGCCTTTCCGATCATAGTACGACGAACCGTGCAAAGCAGGTTGATAGGCCAAAGAGAAAGTTGTTCCGTCAGTCGCTCCAATAAATGTTTCAAACCCGAGCGAGTCCGCTGCCCACGCGGCTTGTTCCGCCAGATGTCGCGCATCAGGCCAGCGAGTGACAGTTGGAGCAAGGCGCTTCAGACCTCGGATCACTCGGCGCGTGCTCTTCACGTCAATTCCAGATGAAACTCCAAACAAATCGGCGACAGCGCCCACGCGACTAGAATTCCCATAGTGACCAAACCTGTACAAATCAGTTGCCATTTGTTTGCTCACTGGCAGTTGAGCAGCGCCCCGACGCGGCATAAACACGTCTCCTGCATGATAGTTTTACAAAGAAAGAGTGTGGTCAAAAGTGAAGTGATTGATGTGCATGTAAGAATGGTAATTGTTGTCAATGGAGCTAAGGAGCACGTTGTGTACCAATCGGCGCACTTTTACCGCGGTCGTCGATTGGCAGTGAGATAACGTCGACGCGACATCGCAACGACCATCTGGTACGAGACCATCCAAAGGACACGAGCAGCGTCCTCGTGCGGCACGCCCGGTACATCAAACACACTCGACGCCAAGTCACGCGTTTCACTCATAGCGAGCGGAAGTGTGAACACCAACAGGTGCGTGCGCAACCTCGCATCATCCGGCTTCGGAATCCCGCGTGCCATGATGTGTGCTTCGTCAGACCGTGCGCACGACACAAAGGCAGTGACCAAATTTCGGCTGTCCGAGGTGTCACGCGTAGATGACAGCACACAGAATTGTGCGCGAACGACATGCCATCTCTATCTGAACAGCATGGTTGTCTCGCTTCATGTGCCTCGCATGCGAAACGTGCCTCTCATGCCAAGCGTCATTGAGACACGAATTGAAACCATTTCGCTGAAAGCGTCGTTGTCGGACACGAAATGAAATAGTTGCTCAAATTGAATAAGAGGACTTATGATGGACATAAAGAAGTATAGTTCAATTCACATCTTCATCGATGAATGTACAATAGCAACAATTTTCGTAACCTTTGTCCCTCTATCATTCCGTCAGCCGATTCCTGCATGCCAAGTCGTACCTTGCCGCTGGCAAAAAGAGTACGCACGACATAAGCGCCCGGCTGCCCCGCAGCGCACACCACCAAGACTGATGTAACAACCACTGCTCCGACGGCACCACCAACCATTGCTCATTCCACACCTACCCACAGTGACGCCGCACGGCACGGACACCGACGCCCACCGCCATTGCTACATACAACACATCAACGGCGCTTCATTGATTGGAACAATCGTATTGTCTACACATCCTCCACCTACACGAATCACGGTATCTACCACCAGTGCCACTTCTTCTTTCGCAGCAGCGTCTGCAGCTCTTCAACGACACCAGGAAAATCAGGATGCTTCTCAAGTAGACGATTAAGAGCTTCGATGCGCTTCATCCTCGTCTCCGCCTCATGGCGCCGCCGGCCGTCTCGGAAGGACTCCGTCATCGCCTCGAACAGATCCGACGCCCCAGGAAGGATATCACCCTCTGTCATAGCAGAACGGGTCGACCGCCCACCGGCGCCCCACGCAGCCGCAGGAGAGGAGCCACTCTGACCAATGCTCCTGCTGCGACCGCCAGCGTCACCAACAGGGTCAATCGCCGCCACACCGCTGCCTGTGTTTTCCGCTTCGCCAGCCGCATTCACAGCGATCGACCCACCCCCGACACCTCCCCCACGTCCCCCACCTCCCCCACCTCCCCCACCTCCCCCACCTTCCCCAGGTGCATCGCCTCCCCCACCTCCTGCAAGACTCTCTGGCAGCGCTTCAACCTCGCCAGAGCTGTCGTCGTCACTTTGACCATCTCTTGGTCGCGGGCCGCCCAAATTGGCGACGGCTGAAGCGGGGGTATCGTCAGGGGGCGCTCCGTCAAACGCGCCGCTGCCACGAAGCACTCCTCCAACCAGCGGAGTCGTCTTGCCGACGACTGACACAATCGTCTTGACGTCCTCCGTCGTGCAACGTCAACAGCCAGCCTGCAGCTGCACGAGCCGCTCGACGCGCTTTGCCGCAGCCCCTGCTGCCGACCCTGTTCCCAGCACCACCTTGGTAGTCTGCACCTTATCGGTGAACTTGATACCGCTGTCCACCAGCCGGCCCAGCGAATTCGCATAGAAGCCGCGCCGCTTGACCCAGTGGCTGTGTTCTACCAGGCAGGCCGAGACATTCGCCAGGTGCAGCTTCAGCGACGCCCCGCGCCGCGCGTTGCGCTCAGAGCGTGAGAAGACCACCTTGATCCACCGCTCCACCGCCCCGACACGAACCGCCGCCAGAACGCCCCGTTCCACAACTCTCGACGGGAGCGTCCCCCGTCGCTCGTGTCAGAGAACGTCTCGGGCGATTCTTCCTCAGCTGCACCGCATGGCCCGGCCCCAGCAGAAGGAGTGGCAGCCAAGGGAGACGAAGGGAGCGTCTCTGGCGCAGAGGTAGACGATTACCCAGCAGCGGGGGCGGGGGGGGGGCCTGTCGTAGCACCCTTGTCGGAGAGGAGTCAGGGGGTTGCCGGTGCGGAGGGGTGCCGGTCGGAGGGGAGTCGGGAGGTCGCCGTTACACTGGAAGGTGCGGAGGAAGAGGCGTCAGCCGCCGCCGTCGCTGGCGACGCAGCGATCCGGCGACTCTCGCGCGGACGAGATGCCGTCACAGCGGAGGGGTGGAGGTTGTGGGGTCCTCGCCCACGGCGGAGAACTGAGAAAGGGGGGGGAATGAGCAGACGGGACGACGTAGACGAGACTGACGCCGGCGGAGCTAGGAAGAAAGTCGGGGATATCCTTGCCTCCGCACCTGGTTTTCTGCTTGTAGCCCACCTCTATCCTCAAACTTTTGCAACAGCCCGCGGTTTTCGGCAAGAAATCCGGTGCGGATCCGCACCAGATCCGCACCGGAAGCGCCTTTGTGAAGCTACGTAGTTGCAGGGACCAGCCATTCCACTAGGCCACCCTTGCAGATTTGGCACACAGCACATTTGGTCGCTTATATCAGAAGTTTCAATACATCTGCGTATGGCATCTACCCCGATAGAACTACTTTCTCAACACTGGAGGAGGCTTGTGCCATAATGCTGTGCGGCAACATGGGATGTGATAGTGTAGAAAACAACGTTGATGTGCAACAAAAAAGCACTAGCAGCGGCGTCTACAGGAAGGCAGCCACGTCCCATGCCTTTCATTGCACCACACTGACATGTACGGACACGAGGAGCCTACCAGCAGCTTCGCCTGCTCCAAACCTACCGTCTTTGCAAGCCGCTCTTCTCTTTGTCCGCCCCCATGATATGCTTCCGGCACGGCTCGAACCACGGCGCACGGTCTCAGATTCTTCTCCAACGAGGACACGAAACGCATCTTGCAGCCGTCCGACTCCTCTGTGGCGCGCACTTACACCAGCACCTCGCTCCGCGCCCTATGCCTCCCAAGCATAAAAAAACATGCCACTGTCCCATTCCAAGCGCAGCTCGAGCAGCAACCTTGTGAGCACGCGTCCGTTCTTCCTCTCGTAGTGCCGGCCCTCAGCAGCAGCGAGCACCGAAGGCGACATGCCCAGCGCACGGGCGATAGCACCCAGGTTATCAACTTCCACAGACCGCGTATTGGCCCCACCACGTTGATGAAGTGAGGTAGTCTACACGAGCTCGCGCTGATGCACCAACCGCTCCATTTCCAACAGGGTGGCAACGAAGTCCAAACACGAAATCCTCCTTGTTCCTGCCCTATTGGTTTTCGTCATGCGCCGGGTGCTTCGTGGCGTACAAGCCCTCAGGCGCTCCCTTAGACGAGACCAAGAGCACACGTCCAGCGCCCGCCCCAAAACGAAACGGTCGATCTGGATGACGTCCTGAAAGGCGCTCATGCGGGAGAGGTATGATACAGAGAGCTGCCATGAGAGCTCGAGGATATCCAGACGCTCATATGACCGCCAAAACGCCGCCTGTTTCACCCAAGTAACCCGCGCACGCCACTGTACCGACTAAGCGCCGTTGTCGACACCTCTAGCAACGTCGCTCGCTCCGTCGCAGATGCCGTCCGTCTCATGGGCTTCGGGTAATTCGGCCATCCACTACGAGTGGCTCGTCGGCAAGGGTCGCCACTGTTGCCAGCCGGAAGGGCAGGAGGGTAGCCATGCTGGGACAACTGCCTGGGGATACGGGCGGCTGTTGTCGACGGCCGGCGTTGGCGGGGGAAACGCGGGTGGAAACAGGGAAAGGCTGTCGGAAAAAGGGAATGGTGCGTCCATCAGGAGGGGGTGTATGACGGAGGAGGCGCATGTTTAGTCGCGATGGAGGCCGGTGAGGGCCGGGCTGGTAGGGGACGCGGAACTGTTTTGCGCAGGAGAGCGTCCGAAAGGGCCGACGCTGACGGGGGAAGGAACTCCATAGCCAGGGAATGGCGACGGCGGCGAGGGAGCGCAATGCTGTACCGAAGACCGCTGATTTCTTGTGTTGAATGACACATGGGCGCGATACTGTACACTCCAGTACTTTGGGGCGCCGGCAAGTAATGAAGCATATGTCAGAAGAGGAATTTGTGTCAGTGTCGCGCCGTCGGCGGCGCCGACAATGTTTCGACTGGCGCCTTCCATCAGTGTCACCCTTGTTCCAGTGGTTCGGGACCAGATACTCCTTGTGCAGACCCCTCTCTCCACTCCGATATCCGCCGCCAGTGCGATGTCTGAGCACATTGAAGGTGGCCTTAAGTCTCTCGGCTTGTAAGAGACAACGTACAAGTCAATCTTACATAAGTGCGCTGCGTCTTTTCCCTGCGGTCGCTTTGACGGGCACCACTCCATCTTTCCGCCACCGGACCACCTGCTCTTGCATGGCATGACCAAGAAGCTCACCATTGTGATCTTTCTTGAGTTGACGGACGTTCAATTCGTCGCCGCCGAGATATCTCTGCGAAACTGCCGGCGGGACTCCCTGCTTCGCCGCACGCGGGTGTACAACATCGAAACTAAAACGGCTCACAGCTTGGCCATCTCTGAGTGGGCGGCCGTGTTGACCGTCTCTTTGCTCTCCGTTTCACGTGGGTTGCAGCGAGCACCCGACGGGCCGCTTGCCAACCGTGTTTCGCTTGGATCGGAACTGCGCAACATGCTCAGCGGTCTGGTGGTAAAGCTCTACTATTCCCCTCGTGTAGAGTTGGACGGCGCAGACGTGCGCTGAGTTTGGACACACAGTCTCCCTGAGGACCGTCTCGACACGTTCTTCAAGGCGTGCATCAGCGTGTGCCAGCATCCCGTCGCCAGCTAAATTGCGAAGGCCAATGATGTCCCCAACCTCCACCGCATGCGCGAGCTGTGGCACGTGAGTGGGAGCTGTCTCTGCCACGAGCTCATTTTCACGGAGCTGGCGCTGGAGAGCGCGCACCAGCGGATGAAGCCGGCCACCATGAAGAGAAAAGGCCACGATGACGCCGGCGAAGCGATGAGGCGGATGCAGCAGACAGAGTTTCTCTTTCGCCTCACATTTTCCCCTGCGTGCTTCGGCGTGCACGATATCTGGGTAGCCCCTGGTGTCGTACAGCTAGCTCTCTCTAAAGCCCGCCCCTTTCTGAGTCACGCGTCTTAGGTGTGGTGTGCACATGCCAGAACGGTGCCCACCCGTAACATCCCTGCCGACGTGCGGGATTTGGGGGAGTCTTTTGTATTCGGCACGGCTGCAATCGTGAGGCGCTCAAGGGTGTCTCGCAGTGAGGCTGCTCCGCGTCTGCACGACTCTGTGAGTGTTCTCGTGTCTGGACCGCGCGGACAGTGGACCGTTCACACCCACGACATGAGGCGTGGCGAATATCCATCAGTCGCGTTCTTCTTCGTTGTGGGGCTGCCCACGGCCATGTATGGCCGACTATGCGCTATTTTACAGTCCTACGAGCCACGCTATGTTGTCCATTTTTTCCGAAGTGTTCAGGGTTGCTGTCCGCTGCTGCGGCTGAAGCCCACCGTCCGTCGCGCCCTTGCTGTGCGTGGCTGAGGAGCAGGTTTTGAGTTTGATGCTGGGACTTACGCGATGAAGCACTCTCTCGATAACGCGTGGTGGGTTTTCGGTCGCTCGGAAAGATACCCCGTGCGGTCGGATTATTATGCACCGCATGTCTGCTCTACACCTGCTCTTTACACGAGCATGTCCTTGCCACGTGGTGCCGTCCAGGACATTCACTGCCCCAGTGCCGACCATTGCCTTGTCACAGACAGAGCCGCTGCCGGCGCACTGAAAAGCGCCCAAACACGTCATCCAAGTAGGCTGTAAGTAGGTGTCACCTGCACAATTAACAGCTTCTTCTGGAGTTTTACATTCACAGAGAATGCGGTTGTCGTTGCTAGTGAGCGCACGGCGTGCTCGACGACAACCGCTGACCAAGAGGCCATGGTCGGGTGCTTCTCTGGGTCGTACCGTTCACGAGCGGTCCGAGGTGCCAGATCTTGTGGTGTTGCGGCCGTATGACTCCAGCTCTGTAGCTGAGATACAGTACTTGCCGCGCGGACGGCTCTCCCGCTGCTGGAGGTACTCGTCGCACCACCACATCACGCACGCCTGCTGGTGGTGCATCACTCGAGGACGTCGATTACAACAGTCGCCTAGAAGAAGCTTCCCACCGGCGCTCGTCTCCGGTTCGTGATCCTGGAGGACGCCCAGGTCCCTCCACCGGACGACGGGGCGCCTCCTGCGATGGAAGTGCTCACCCTGTGGACTACGCAGCTCTCGACCACGCCGTGGCCTCCACTGCCATTGGGTTGCCCCCAACGGTTGGTGACGGCGGCGATTCCTCCTTTGGGCGTGCCCACTCTCTTTTGGGTCACCTCGCACGAGCACATCTTGCGCATCGTCAAGCTACAAGTCCGAGGGGAGGGTCGAAGGTAGCGACGATGACTTGAGCCGCGGGGTGGGAGATGATGGTTGGGACAAGGTGCATAGAGGGTTCCACGGCGACAAGGAGGTTGCAAAGTGGAGGCCGGGCACCTGCATGTTCCGTCGACAGCAATATTTCTTCGGCGTTTTTACACTGTGTGCACAGACCAACTGCACAGAGCGCTCCATCAATGTGACGTGCGCGTTCTTCAATGACGGGAGGCCCAACTTCGAGAATGTTGCAAGCGTGAGCGCCGTGCGCACCACGATTTCACCACGAGTGATTCGTGCATGCGGCTGTACCTTGTCGACGGGTGACGGTGCTCCCTTTGTGCTACCGAGTGACAATGTGCGCCGCAACTTTGCGTTCCACGAGACCACAAAACAGATTCTTCTCTGCGGCTGAGCGAGACGGGGCCGACCGGCAATGGGAGCCCAAGGTCTGTGACTCTGCGTTTTTGCAGGACCACCCTGCCGCGCTGCTGTCCGACACCGCCCTGAAGCACTTCTGTCTGCGATCGATGCTCATAAACTTCGGTGATTTATCAACGTTGTGCGCAAAATTGAGGACATGCCCGTCGACCCTTATGCTGGAAGATACAACGAAGATTCGCACGGAGACGGCGTTGTGACAGCCGCTGTTATTGCATTTTCTCCGTCCCGCAGAGCCACCAGTGATCCACGTGCTGCGCAAAGAAACACCTTTGTTGTGCAACATGTCAAGGTGGAGCGAGTCTTCTTCGCTGGAAAGGAGCATGGCGTGGCGTGGGACGATGGAGTGCGCGCAGGGGACTTTGCGGCCCCATGCTCCAATAGTGACGGTACTGGTGCGGGAAGGCTCGCTGGACGGCACTGGATGCCACCGAGTCTGAACGGTGGGACCGTGTGGCTCGCAGAGGACGGGGGGCGCGCTGGAAACGTCGACAGTGCGCGCCCAAGTGTGACGACTGACGCCCGTGAGCACCAGTAGCGCACGATGGGTGCATATCCTGGGGCATTCGGGAAGAATTAGAGGCCCGTACGCGTCCCTGGTGACGACACGGCGCCCATCGCGACCGTTTGCGTGGCGCTCTACGCGGACGACTTCACCATCAGGGCCGGCCGCAGCAAGTCGGCGGGCGGGGTGTACATGATTTATCCCGAGTATCTGGTCGCTGATCGTCTGAGCCGGCACGCTGTGCACGTCATTGGCGTCACGCCAGCCGGCCTATCCTGCGACAAGGTGCTTCACGCCATATCGGACGCGCTCAAGGTGGGCACGAATGACGAGTGGCCCGTAAACGCCCCGGATGGACTTCCCATCCGTGTGTTTGTCAACTTTTTTTGGGGGGGGGAGATACCCTCATGTGTCGAAGTCAAGCCTTCTGTGCTGTCACATGGCTGTGGCGCCCTGCTCTTTGTGCGCCGCTCAAATATGCAGTGGAGAGGGGTGTCGACACGGCGGTACCAGCTGTTCGTCGGACACAATTCCTTTGCGCACGACTGCTTGGACCCTAGCTCTGCTGCTGGCGATACAGGAGCTCGAATTTTGACGTGCTTTTTCTGCACTTCTCTTCTTAGGGCGCATCGTCTCTCTCCTGGAGGAAAGGTAAGTTCACCGTAGTTCTATTTGTCTTGAAAGCACGACGTACGGCTAAACCCCGTGTGCTTGTGTGCAGCCCAGCGGCGCTCTACTTCCGGGAGTGAACAGCACATCCTTAGCTGTATTTTGGAAGTACAACCAAAATCGTGCATCACTTTTCCTGCCGCCGCTACAGCGCTGAAGTGAAGATTATCGCAGCTCGGCGCGCGGTGCGCCTCGAACTGTCGCTCCAACCCCGTTGTGCAAGACTGCGCACGGGGGCTGCGGCGCTGCCCGGAGAGCTTCCCGAGCGATGCCACCCTGTACCTGGGCGCGGCGGCACTTCCCAGCGAGCTTCCCTCCTCCCAAGAAGCTGGAACCTGGATAGACGTGCCCGGGTTGGTACAAGGACGAGCCAGCGGCTGCTGCTCAGGGGCTAGAAACCCTGTATCCTCACCCCCTTACCGCCCATCTCATTGTGGTGCGCCCTTGCCGTTGCGGAAGGCTCTGGGGCTTTGCTGCTCAACCCCCATCTCCACTACCCCCGCGCCACACACCACGTCGTTGCCAGACCTCGCTGTCACCTACGGCTAGGCGGCCTTGCTCATGGCACCCCCATCTTCTCGAAACACGAGACCACCCACCTCGTCGTCCTCGATCCGCGTGCAATTACTCACGTGAACCATGCCTAGCGATGGAGCTTGCGCTTCTGGCGCCCGAATTGGGGCAGGGATACTGGGAAATCGCGGGCGCCAATCCCCGAGGGCTGCAACCGCTGCCGCTGCCGCCTCCCATTCAGCCGCCGTCGCTACTGCTGGCGCCGCTGCCATAAACTGCGGGTCACACGAGGACGCCGCAACACCTCCCTCCGGCCCACCTCTCATCCAGGAGTACATCCGCGCGATCACTGATGCGATGGAGCCGGTAATCCCGACCAAGATTTCGTCGGCCGGGAAGGACGTGGTTTTGCCCGTGCTGTCTGAGCACGTGAAGCCAATCATTAAGGACACTCTGTACGAGACCATGGCCGGTGACGTGGTCCCAGAGACTTCCGAAGGCGTGGCGGCCAAGTTGTCCGAGGACATGGCGCCCCAGGTTGTTGAAATGGTCAAAATGGACATGGAGTCAACTGCTCGACGCATCCTGGATGCGGTTGCTGGTGTCAGGACGGCGCTGCAAGAGCACACTCCCGAGTTTGGTGCCCTCATGGCAGGCGTAAATGCGCCTGTTCTGGCTGCCGTTGCGTCGCAGCAACATCAAACCACGCAAGCGGTAGTCACTTGCGAGAGCATGTCATTCGAGCAGATCCGCCGGGAGCTCAACATCCATGCGAAGACTCGCCACGTTCGTCGGGCAGAAGCCGTGGTGGCGTACAAGCGAATAAAGCGCGTGGCGGCGACGCCCGCAGCGCAGAAGGACGTTCTCACGTGGCTCACCCCGCAGCCACGCCACGGCGGCACAAGCAACAAGTTCCCGATCCACAATTCCAACAAGCTCACCTAAGGTGCAATGCAGACGCTGCTTCACAAAGTGCACTTCTCGGGCGTGGTCATAGACATTTTCCGCAACTGGACGACCGTGTCGTCCACTGACTCTCTTGTCCGTCACGCAGCCTTTGTCTCCCACCGTATGGGCAGCCGCCAAGGCCCGCGGGCGAATGCCCGTGGCACGTTCTACTCCCTCATACTGTACTACATGTTCCTCGCGTCCTGTCCCGGCTGCTACATCGACGTGCGCGACGTCGTTGCCAAGCGGCCTAATACGGGGGCGGCCGCGGTCAGCGCGTACTTGGCTCATGAGAAGTCGGCTGTGATGTGCGAGTTGGGGCGTCTTATAGAGCACGGCGATGAAGACAGGGAGCCGCAGGGCACGGGAAAGCGCACAATCCGCGGGTGCCTAAGCAAGGGCGCTCGTGAGGTTGTGAGCGAGTTCTTAAAGAGGGGCGCAGGTTGCGATAAAGACGTGCTTGTGCCAGTCGCTAAGAATTTCCGAACGATGATTCTCGTCGTTGGCTTTAAATGGCACTAGACTGATCCCGCTGCCCATTTCGGCACGCACGCGGACGGACCGGGCGCGTGGCGCCTGCTCCTGCCGCGCTTGTCGACGCAGGCGGATGTGAAACCAGCCGTGCAAAGTTCTTCCGACAAGGAGACGGAAAACTTGGACGCGGGCTTGGTCGTTGGTAATGAGGGCGTCGCGGACGATGCTGCCGTGGTTGCTGATGACAACGATGAGTCTGGCCCTTTGAGGAGACATTGGTTGTATGGAATGTTATCAACGTTGTGACCGTCCTTTCGCTGACGGCATTGGGTGACCGTAGGTCGGCGCCCCTCCGTGGTTGTTTTTCTATTGTCGGATTCTTACTTCTGTGATCAGCGGGGTGCCTATGAGGATAAAGCAGCACTTTTTCGTCTCCCTGCCTTGTCCCACGCCACTAAGGTAGCGTCGAAACTTCCCAAGCTGGGCTGTCGCTCATTCAGAGTACCGACAGAGTGGATACTGTTTGCGCCGTGCAGCCGATTAGTGGCTGCGCGCACACGGAGCGCCGCGCCCGGCCCACTCATACTGGTGAGAGCAAAGTAAGAGAAATGGCGACACCGCCGACATTTCCATGTAGGTACTTCACTCCCTGCTATGAACATTCTTGCACCACTACACGGTATGCCAACTGATTGTGGCCGCCACAGATGTTGAAAAGGCCACAAGAGGTCTGGGATTCATAGCATTATCCTATTCAGAACCTACAAGAGAGGGCGTCGGAAAGTCGGGCGTGGGCACTAAATGTGGGTAAACTGCGGGTCGCCGACGCACATCGGACGTACCCACACGTTACCCACATTTTGCGTCCGAAAGTGCCCATATACCAGTCCAGACGATTTGGGATCTCCATATCTGCGGCAACGACACGACAGCTACCTCCGTGCGATAACCATCTTTCCTCTGACCTGAACTCCACCACAAGCACGCTCACCCCACCACCTCGAGCACCCTAGCCACCCGCATCTCACTCCACCATCATTCCACATCACACAGCCCTTCTTTTTCTCATGCCATGGTGACCCAGAAGGACAGGGCCATTGGCGTCTTGCGTCGCCAACGGGCGCGCCCTCCTCCGGTGGTGTGCGCTCAATTTGTACTTGGCCACGACCTTGTGGACATGCACCACGCTGTGCGGGTTCATCTTCACGTGGGGGATCTCATTCGGCGGTACGTGTCTCGAGCCTGTCGCATTGGAGGAGTGACGTTCAACTGAAACTTGTTTTCTGCACAAGAGTCACTCTTCACTTTTCGCTGTTTACCCTCCGATGTGGGCCGGTTGGCCGCAGCTCTCCACCTGGACGCTGAATTTGCATTGCGGCGGTACCGGGTTGAAGCTACAGAATGCCTCGCGATTGTGCTGCGGCACCTTGTCTCCCCTGCACTTTGGGCGCACCTGGAGGTGATGTTTTGGCCGTTGCCGCTTCTTGCTCAGCGAGATTGTGGCCGTACAGTGGAACGCTTGATTGCCAAGTGGGGCCACCTTTTAAAAAAGTGGCGCGGGGAGTTTATGGCTGAGCGAGCCGCTGTTTCCGCGGATGCAGTTCGCAGGCGGGGAGCGCGGCTCCAAACCTGTGTTAGCTTTATTGACGGTATTTCCATCCACGTTGCTCGCCCAGGTGGAGGGCTCCAGCGCGCCTGCTATTCGGGGCACAAGAGACCATATGTCCTAAAATTCCAAAGCGTCTCAACCCCTGAAGGGCTGTTCCTCCACATGTACAATCCGCATGAGGGGCGGCGCCACGACATAGAGCTGTACCATGATTCCTGACGGGAAGACGACTTGCGGCAGACTCTCTTCATCGACGGTGTACAACATTGCCTCTACGACGACTCGGCGTACTTTCTCCGTGCTTGGATGCAGAAGGTTTAAGGGAGCGGGCCGTACTGTAACCAGGCGGAGCGAGCATTTTACCTCTCCATAAGCCGCGTCCGAGAGAAGGTGGAGTGGGGCTACAACGACAACAAAACTTTACAACGCTCGACTTTCAGAAGAAGCTGAAGTTTCGGGAGACGGCGGTGGGCCAGCAGCATCTATCTGCTGCGCTCCTGTGCAGCATCCGGTCATGCCGGTATGGCAACTAGGCCGCATCCTACTTCGGTTGTGACCCACCATCATTGGAGCGATACCTGTCTGATTGATCTCGTGCGACTGCTCCCGCTTATACCAAGAAGCATGCTCACCAGTGCTGTACGTGGAAATGAAGGGGATACAACGGGAGTCAGCAAGCAAGGCAAGTGGAAAACAATGGCATCTACGCTCGCTCAGGGCGACGTCAACAGTCCTGGAGCTGACTTCATCAGCCTTTGCATACTTCCTGAACCACCTCATGAGCCACGAGGAGTGACTGAGAGGACCGTTTCGATGACATTAACCCTTGCCATAATTAGGAGCCCTGTTGCGAATCCCACAGGTGGGATCCCGCGCCTGAGATCAACGGATCCAGGGGAGGATAAAATTGCCTTAATCCGTACGGTGTAACTCTCGTTGCATTGGCGAAACTCTTGGGACAAGTCCAGTGTTTATATATATGCCACGTTCGGAATCTAACAGACGTCTCCAAGTGGCCAAGCAAACGCTGATACCACTGCTCCAACTACTTCACACGCGGGGCAAAATACTTTTGCACCAAATCGACGGCCGCCGCACACACAGACCAGGTCGCGTCGTCTGCACGGCTGTAGGCGCCAAGAGCTGGATAACAAGAGACAAGCATGCATATTTTTTTCTCACCATCGACTTCGACAACCGCTCCATGAGACGAGAGAGCGCTGGGTTAGTCAGACGTGCCGCGGCAGCGTCCATGGCGCTCCGGATTTCTTTCTCAAGCCGAGCACGAATCTCCTCCTCATGCCGCTGTAGCAAATCTCCTTATTGATCGGATACTTGGCCCGGTAGCCCCCCGGACAGGTCAGTATTCAAGTGGAGGATTGAGCTGACTTGCGGCTCGCCCTTCGGGATGTTCCTTCCGTCTTCTATATCCGTCCTTTCTTTCATCGTCTCTACTGTGGTGCATATTACATCCTTCCGATCGCTCGGTGGATCGACCGCGCCCCTTTACCGTATGACAGTATATGCACCATGGGACCGGGGCTCGCCGTCGTTGGCACCCGCGGCTCCCCATCGGATGTTGTACGAACGAAGGTCCTTCTTCCTCGCGCTTTGGGCGATAGTATTCACTTTTTCGTGCGTCTACGGTCGGTCGGTATTTACTGATTTGTCAACCAGCGTCATTCACACCACAGCCGCAAGCGTGCGTCCGCCAGCACCACCTCATCGTGCTCAAGCTGCCTCTCCCGCAGCGCCAACTCCCTCTCGGCCATGTCCTGCATGCGCTTGTCGCTCCTGTCCATGACTGCCACAAGCTCAGCATCATGAAAGACCTTCGGGCGCCCACGAAGACGCGTGGCGGAAGGCTCCATCAAGCCGCAGCCGCCGCTTCCATTGGAAGGGGTCAAAGTTCAGGCCGTCGTGAACTCGCCCCTTCCTGCCATGGCCGGACGGCGGAATTGTTCACCGTCGTCAACCCACTCCTCTTCGGCCGCCGTGCGCTGCTTCCGCACGGCCGCGGTGTGCTCGTTGAACCCGTTCATCTTCTCCACCGCGTCCACCAGACGCAGTTCCACGGGCGTGAGGACCTCCTACGTCCCTGTTTTGGTCGCGCGCTTCTTGTCCAACGCTTCAAGCGACTTGTCGAGAAGTTGAAAGCGATCATTTGCATGCTTGTGGTCGGTCTTGAAGGTTGCCCGCGGGTTGGCGTTAAAGTTGTTTGTCACGACTTGGAACCGCTCCGTCATTTTTCCCCAGGGGGACATGTGCGCTTTCGCCACGAAGACCTCCTTCAGCAGAAGGTAGTCCGCCTCGTCCGTCCACCGACGGCGGACCACCTTGAGTCGGTCGGTCGACGTCGCCCCAGGGGCGGATCGGGGCGGAGTCAAGTGGTGGGTGGGGGAAGCCCCAACCGGGCCTATGGCAGGCCCGGCGGCGGGCAACAGAGTCGGGGCAGCTGTGGGAGCATTGAGGGTGTTGGGTGGAGCGGCATTGGCAGGCATAGGCGAGGGGGGG
>ENA-ORXR01002325-ORXR01002325.1-marine-metagenome-genome-assembly--contig:-NODE-2325-length-18331-cov-16.109291_pt1 | contig 18331 bp, 16 predicted proteins | sample MGYA00237866_ERZ511479 | MGnify/ENA metagenome assembly ERZ511479 | reverse complement strand
GGGTGGATGATGTGCGGGGTGAAACCGCCTTCCCTGCTGGTTTTACCAGTGATCCTATTTTGATCAGGGAGAATGGGGCGTATACCTACATGTTGCCGAGTACTGTGGATGATATTGAGGCAAATGTGACCCATATTTTACGGGGTGAGGATCACGTGAGTAACACAGCCATTCAGTTGCAATTATTTGAGGCACTCATGGCAGATACGGGCGGTAAAATCCCCCATTTTGCGCATATCGCCTTGATTCATAGTGACGAAGGGAAGCTTAGCAAACGCAAAGGCAGTGCGACTATTGGCGAATTTAAAGATAATCATGTGCAACCCATTGTATTGGCTAGTTTCTTAGCGCTGATTGGCACTAGTAAACCCGTGACATTGCACAGCGATTTACAAAGCCTGATTACTGATTTTGATATTAGCAGCTTCAGCCGTGCGCCAACTACCTATAGCAATGAAGATATTAACCGTTTAAATCAAAAATGGTTCCATGACGCAGATTTTACAACCGTATCTCAACAGCTTAATGCGCTAGGCGCAGGAGATATAGATGCAGACTTTTGGCATGCCGTACGCCCTAATTTAGAGCAATTGACCGATGCCAAAGAATGGTGGCGCATCTGCCGTGAACAGCTCAATGTGAGCAATGATAACATTGATTTCACCACGCAAGCAGCGGAATTACTACCTCAAGGTGATTTATCTGCCGACACATGGGGGCATTGGATCACAGCGATCAAAGAATCCACAGGGCGCAAAGGCAAACAATTATTCATGCCATTGCGTTTGGCCTTAACAGGCATGGAACATGGGCCTGAACTCAAAGATTTATTGCCATTAATCGGGCGCGACCGTGCGATCAAACGCCTCAAGGGAGAAGTCGCATAGATTCTCTGTATCTCAGTAACAGTCTAACGGGGAATAAAAAATTATTTAAACCGATCGATCCACAAGCCATCACAATGTATGTATGTGGGCCTACCGTGTATGATCGTGCGCATATTGGCAATGCTAGGGCCGTGGTGGTGTATGACGTGTTGTTCAGAGTACTACGCCATATATATGGCGATAAAACCGTTATCTATGCCCGCAACATCACCGATGTGGATGATAAAATCAACAAAGCAGCGCAAGAGAATAACGAGACCATTGGCGATTTAACGAAACGTGTGACCCAGTGGTTCCATGAAGATATGGAGATTTTAGGCAATTTACCCCCTACGCTTGAACCCAAAGCAACAGAGCATATGGCAGAGATTATTACAGCAATTGAGGCAATTATCGCCAATGGGCATGGTTATGTGGCAGATGAACATGTATTGCTAGATGTGCAAAGCATTAAAGCAGATGAAACCTATCATTATGGTGTGCTATCGGGCAAAATAGTAGCCGATTTACAAGCAGGTGTACGGGTGGGTGTGGAAAGCTACAAAAAAGACCCAGCTGATTTTGTATTGTGGAAACCTGCCAAAGAAACCGACGACCCCAGCAGCGGTTTTGATAGCCCTTGGGGTATGGGCAGACCGGGTTGGCATATTGAATGCACAGCCATGAGTACCAAGCATTTGGGTAATCATTTCGCGCCAGCAAAATTCAAGACTCCCAGTAAACTAAGCGCTTGAGCGACTGTTATAAGAAGACCCCGGAAGAACATCACTGCACCTTAAACCTTTGCCATGGTTTCAGTTTCACCTGTGTCATACCTGATGCCGCGAGCCAGACATCCGAAATATAGGAAGCCATACCACGCAAAGCCAATCATGTAGAACGCTACTTTTGCCAGTAAAACGGCCGACCAGTTCGTGTCGAAATTCTTGGGCTATTCGCTTCTTCCTTTTTAATGTGCGCTTCTATTTCGCTACCAAGCCATACTGCGTCAGCCTGTCGTAGGCAAGTTTCAGCGGAGGCCGGTTTAAAATTCGCGGGTTTTGACGCGCGGTGGATTCGGCAATTCCCCTTGAACGACGGCGTCACGCGGGTAGAAGGCGCAACATGTCCGATATAAAATATGACCGTATTCTCGTTACCTCCGCGCTGCCTTATATCAATGGGGTAAAGCACATGGGGAATTTGGCGGGGTCCATGTTGCCTGCCGATGTCTATAGCCGGGCCATGCGCCTGATGGGACATGAGGTTCTCTATATTTGCGCAACCGATGAGCATGGGACGCCCGCCGAACTGGCTGCTGCCGAAGCAGGGCTTTCAGTGTCCGACTATTGCGATCAGATGCATGAGTCGCAGAAGGCGGCGGGCGCGGATTTCAAATTGTCTTATGATTATTTCGGGCGATCTAGCTCTGAGGCGACGCGCCGCTTAACCCAAGAATTTGCGCTGGCGTTGGAAGCCAATGGCTTTATCGAAGAGCGTACTTCCCAACAGGTCTATTCTGTGGCCGATGGGCGCTATTTGCCGGATCGCTATGTTGAGGGTAAATGCCCAAATTGTGAATTTGAAGCGGCGCGGGGGGATCAGTGCGATAATTGCGGGAAACTGCTGGACCCCATCGATCTGATCAATCCCTATAGCGCGGTATCGGGCAGTCATGATGTTGAAATTCGCGATACGAACCATCTCTATCTCAAACAGTCCGAGATGAGAGGCCGGTTGCGCGACTGGGTGGAAAGCCACCGCGCGGACTGGCCTGCACTGACGACATCTATTGCGATAAAATGGTTGGATGAGGGGCTGCGCGACCGGGCGATCACGCGTGATTTGGACTGGGGGATTCCGGTGCTTGGCGCGGACGGTAAGGTCCGTGAGGGGTTCGAGGGTAAAGTCTTTTATGTCTGGTTCGACGCCCCAATTGCTTACATCGGCGCGACACAGGATTGGGCTGAGAAATCGGGCGGTGATTGGGAGAAATTCTGGCGGACGGACAAAGGCGCCGACGCGACTCGTTATGTGCAATTTATGGGCAAGGATAATGTTGCCTTCCACACCTTGTCTTTCCCGACGACCATCATGGGCAGCGCCCAACCCTGGAAACTGGTTGATGAGCTGAAAGCCTTTAACTGGGTCACTTGGTATGGCGGAAAATTCTCGACTAGCCAGAAGCGCGGTGTCTTCATGGATCAGGCGATTGACATTGCGCCGTCCGATTATTGGCGCTGGCACCTGATGGCCAATGCGCCGGAGAGTTCGGACGCCGCTTTTACTTGGGAAGATTTCCAAGCGAACATAAATTCTGACCTTGCTAATGTGCTTGGGAATTTCGTCAATCGCATCACGAGCTATTGCGTTAAGAAATTTGACGGCGCTGTTCCTGATGGCGGGGTGGTGACCGACGCCGAAACTTGGATTACAGCAGAGCTGGCCGAGCGCTTACCGCGCTTGGTATCATTCTATGAAGCGCGCGAGTTTCGAAAGGCCATGGCGGAGACCCGCGCTATTTGGGCGGCAGGCAATGAGTATCTGACCCAAGCCGCACCCTGGACGCATTATAAAACGGATGTCGATCAAGCGGCAATGGGCGTGCGGGTTGGTTTGAATCTTGTGGCGCTGTTTGGGGTTTTGGCGCAACCCATTATTCCGGATGCGGCGGATAAAATATTGGACGCTATGAACATCCCTGACGAAAATCGCACGTGGGACTTTGGAAATTTATCCGCGGGCAATGAACCGCCAAACGCATTGCCGATTGGCATGAGCGTCTCCGCTCCGCCGGTCTTATTCACAAAAATAGAAGCCGAAGATATTGAAGCGTGGACTGAACGCTTTGGCGGTGCGGGGTAGGCTGATCCTTCGTCCCGGACAGGCCCTCGCGCAGGCGTTTAAACGCGCTTTTGATTTCAGTGGACGGTCCCGTCGATCTGCCTATTGGTGGTTCGCCTTATTCACATCATTGGGCGGGGCGGCTTTTGGCATTGTTGACGAATATGTACATGTTCCAGGATTGGAAGACTGGTCCGTGTTTTTCCTTCTGTTTTGCGCTGTCGTCATCTTGCCTGATCTCTCCTTAGGGATGCGCCGCTTGCATGATACGGGGCGAAAAGGGTGGCTTTATGTTGTCTGGATATTAGTAAGCTATGGGTCGATACTTCTGCCGGAGCCGGAATACGAAATTAATATTGTTGACGTAAACGACGTAAACGCCTGGGATTTATTAGGCTATAGTTTGATTTACAATATTATCTCTGGTTTGATTTTCTTTGGGTTGGTGATTTTAATGATTTTCATGCTCACCCGCGACAGTCAATCGGGCCGGAACCGGTATGGTCAAAACCCAAAAGGCATCGGTAATCCCGATATTTTCAGTTGAGATTTTCAGCAACGCAATTCAGACAAGATTAAAAGTAAGGACAAATTCATGAACATGGTCGAAGCCGTTAAATCGGTTCTCACACAATATGTAGGTTTCAGCGGACGCGCCAGACGGTCAGAATATTGGTATTGGGTACTTGCGACGATTCTCGCAGGTATTGTTGTTTCAGTGATTGAGCTGAGTTTGGGAATGGGTAGCGATACGTCGGGACCGCTTTCTTCTCTTCTCAATCTTGCGTTATTCTTACCCGGTCTAGCGGTCACTTTCCGCCGTCTACATGATACAGGACGGTCAGGATGGTGGATCGGCGGATTTTACTTGGGTCTGTTAGTCTTTGGTATCGTTATCGCGGTTTTGTTCGGCGCTACATTAGGGGCCGAAGCGGATACTAACGTCGCCGCAAGTATGGGCGTCGTGGCAGTTATATTTGGTTTAGGGGCTATCATATACGGCATCGCGTTGTTGGTTTTCCTATGTACAGACAGTGACGTTGGCCCGAATAAATATGGTTCAAATCCTAAGAATGAAGGCAATTATGATATTTTTGAATAGGGATGAGATCGTATTGAGGAAGTAAGCTATGGTCGGGTTCGGTGAGGCGGTTTCACGTTTCTATAGAAATTATTTCAATTTTGAGGGCCGTGCGAGCCGGGCTGAATATTGGTGGCCCGTGCTCATGCAGACCATGGTCTATGTCGGCTTAATTATCGCCTTTGTCGTAATGGTGGGAATGGATACAAATTCCGGGAGCGAGGATATTGGCGGCGGCCCACTCACTCTGATGGTGGCGGGTCTCATTTTTGCCCTCTTCAATGTTATACCTTCTTATTCTGCCGCGGCGCGAAGATTTCATGATCTGGATCAGACAGGATGGCTGGTGTTGGTATTTGTCATTGCCAATGCTTTCATCTTCGTATCGGTTTTCGCGCAGTTGATCTGGTTTGCTCAACCGGGAACAAACGGGTCCAATCAATATGGGCCCGATCCTTATGAGAATGATGTGGACATATTCCGATGATGTTGAGTTTTGGAGAAGCCGTTCGTCAATTTTACGGCAATTACACAAATCCTGAAGGGCGCGCGCAGCGCTCGGCCTTTTGGTGGGCGCAGCTTTATCAAACGATTTTGGTAGTTGTCTTGGGTATCGTCATCTTAATGGCGGATGGCGGACCGGCGTTTTTCGAAGGTCTCACCGGGATCGTTTCACTTGAAGACTTCACGACAAAATGGGCGGCTTTGGGCCCTAGCGGCAAAGCGGCTGGCTATTGTATTATGGCGTTCAGTCTCGTCAATTTTCTTCCGGGTATTATGCTATCTATTCGGCGGTTCCATGATTTGGATCGATCCGGGTGGTGGGTTTTTGGATTTTTTTTAGCCGGCAATCTTCCTGTAATCGGAATACTCGCGAGCCTGGGAAACTTCATTTGGTTTATGATCCAAGGCACGGAGGGGTCGAACACATATGGGCAAGATCCGTTAGCCCCGAACTCGGATATGTTTGATTAAACGGCTTACCAGATTTCGGATGCGGTTTTGCCGCGCAGGGAAGATGCCAAAATAACAGCCAGGATACCGATGACGGCGGCGCAGCCAATATAAAGGTCGCCGTCCGCATTGAGGTGCCGAAGGGCCAAGAATCCTAGACCCCAGACAATGGGGAAAGCATAGATTTTATTCAGTGCACCGTGGCGTAAAACATAAATCGCCCACCACAGCGCCAGTCCCAATACGGAGAGCGCGCTGGCCGTGATATTCCATCCCATCGGCTGAACAAATTTCCAAACTAGACCATTTAACCCGACGAAGATCGCAATGGAGCACCATCCTGCAATCAGGCTGACAGGGACTATTACCAGCCATTTTTCTAAGCTGCTAAACGCCTCTCGGCCACGCCAAAGTTTGACCATCCCTATGACCAAAAACATCATCGTCGGAATAAAAACCAAACTTGCCAAAAGTTCGACGATGGAATCTGGCGCGAAGGCGGTAACTAACCCCCAAGAGGCGACGCCCCAAAGGCCCGCAGCAATCCACCATCCGCTTTTGCGGTAGACCTCACGGGATCGGTTTGACGGAAAGGCTTGGATGACCCCGAACGCCATAATGCCAAGAAAAATAGGCAACCAGATAGAGAAAGCCGTCGTCTGCGGGACGAGTAGGTTCGCGGTCATATCCGAGAAACCGCTCGGGCTCCGTGCACTGTCGAGAAAAATGCCCAAGGAGGAGAAAATCCAGATGAGGGGCGTCGCCACAAGGATTAGAATTTGACGTAAAACGTCGCTCGGGCGGGATATATTTTCAGAGGTCATGATATGTTTACGTTTCAGAAATGAAAACGTCTCGAAAAATATTACACGGGCTTTCGTTTGTGCTACGTAAGGGCTCCAAGCTAGACGAAATGACAACAGAAAGGTTGCCCATGCAAATCCAAATCGCCTCCAAAGGTATCGACGTATCACAGGCGCTCGAAGAGCGTATTACAGACCGATTGGAAGAGATGATGGACAAGTATATCCATCGGGAGGGCGAGGCCCAGGTCACCATTTCTCGTGAAGGATCAGGTTTTCGAACGATATGTTCGGTGCATTTGCCATCGGGGGCCTCAATGGAAGGCCAAGGAGAAGCGCAGGAGGCTTATCCCGCGTCTGATGAAGCGCTGGAACATATTGAAAAGCGGTTGCGCCGTTATAAGCGCCGACTGAAAGATCACAGCCAGCGCGCTAAAGCAAAAGAGGCTCAAATGTTCGTCCTCGAAGATCCGGTGCGTGAAGATCAAGCGGAAGACAGTACCGAAGGCACGCAGGACGAGCCGATTGTGATTGCTGAAAGCATGAAAAAAATACGGACCCTTACGCCGGGTATGGCTGCGCTTGAGCTTGGCCTAGCAGATTCGGGTGTCGTTGTTTTTCACAATGCGCGGCATGGCGGCATTAACGTCGTTTTCAAACGGGCCGATGGGAACATCGGTTGGATTGATCCAAAAACAGGATAAATTTCCGTCAACTTGCCGTTAAACAGGTCTGAATACCGCGCTGAGTCCAGTATTTGACCTCCCAAGGCGTGATATATATGTGTCCGCCGACTTAGACGGACGCATGATCGGGGCATTATGATCCTCGTCCCGGCTATATTGCCTATGATGCGTGCGAGAATGTGAGTTCTGTGTATGACTGATGTTTTGTTTTCAGCAGAGAGTGTGGTTGTCGACTTACATGTTGGCTCCCAAAAGCAGTTATTTCAAGATTTGGCGACACGGCTTGTTGCTGCGCACGCGTTGGATGTTTCTTGCCGTGATATCGTGGCCGCTGCCATGGAGCGTGAGCGTTTGGGCTCGACCGGCGTTGGAAATGGCGTTGCGTTGCCGCATGCGCGTATAGAGGGTCTGGATCGGGTTGTTGCGGGTTTTGCACGATTATCAGACGCTTTGGAATTTGATAGCGTAGATGGCCGCCCTGTTGATCTCGTCGCATTTCTGTTGGCGCCGTCTGACGCCGCCGGGGCACATTTACGTGCTCTCGCCCGCGTTTCCCGACAGCTCCGCCGGGAAGAAAATCGGTCTCGTCTGCGCGCTGCGCCCGACGCGCTTAGCGTTTTCACAATCTTGTCAGACGATTCTGTTCAGGCTGCGGCGTAACGTTCACGGCTTGAAACTCTGAGTGGGCGCTGTCATAGGATGAGCCCTTTCTCGTAAGATAGCAGAGCGATACTCGTGAAGCCCAGTAATCCGTCACGTCTGTTTAACCGGGAATTATCCTGGCTATTTTTCAATACGCGCGTTTTAGAAGAAGCGGAGAATCCTGATGTTCCGCTTATGGAACGCGTACGGTTTCTTTCGATTTCGGCTTCGAATTTGGACGAATTTTACATGGTTCGCGTCGCAGGTTTGCGTGAACAAGTCAGGGCAGGGGTTCGGAGCGAAGATCCTAGTTTGCTTTCGCCGTTACAACAGCTTGAGAAAATCGACAGGCGCGCCGGAAAAATTGTCGCTCGGCAGAATAGGTGTTGGCGAAAGTTGCAGCAAGAATTGGCAGCCTCGAAAATACATGTTTTGCAAGTAACGGCTTTATCAGACTCGCAAACAGCGGATTTGCGGGCGACCTTCGACAAAACCATTCTACCTTTGCTCACGCCTCTGGCCGTTGATCCCGCCCATCCCTTTCCGTTCCTGTCCAATCTTGGTTTTGGTATTGCTCTGTGTCTTGAAAAGGCCGGTCGCGACCCTCTCTTTGGTTTAATAACCGTGCCGCTGAGCGTCCCGCGCGTCATCGAGATTAAACCTGGTGGGAAAGATCGGAATTTCGTTTTCGTCGAAGATGTGTTGCGGAACTTCGCGCCGGATATCTATCCGGATTTCGATGTGACAGATTCCGGTATCTTTCGGATTACGCGCGACAGCGGCATGACCATTGACGAACGCGCGGAAGACTTGGTTCAGCATTTCCAAAGCCTCCTGCGTAAGCGACGTCGCGGGCGGGTTATTCGCCTCGAAATCAATAAAAAAATGAAGCCCGCACTGCGGGAGTTTCTGATCACGAGTTTTGATTGTGTTGATGAGACAATTGAGGAAGCGGCAGATGTTCTAGGACTTCGCGATATTTCGCAACTTGTTAAAATTGGAACGGCCGATCAACTTTTCAAACCTTTCAAAGCCCGCTTCCCTGAACGTATTCGGGAATTTGACGGAAATTGTCTCGCAGCTATAGCCGCGAAAGATATTCTCGTTCATCACCCTTATGAGGAATTTGAGGTCGTCATTCAGTTCCTTCAACAAGCTGCGCGGGACCCGGACGTCGTAGCGATCAAACAGACTTTATATCGGACCAGTGACGACAGTCCGATTGTTCGTGCGCTAATTGATGCGGCAGATGCCGGAAAAACTGTGACGGCTTTGGTCGAATTGAAAGCGCGATTTGATGAAGCTTCCAACATGCGCTGGGCACGGGATTTGGAACGGGCCGGCGTTCAAGTCGTTTACGGCTTTGTGGGATATAAAACCCATGCAAAAGTCAGTCTCGTTATCCGCGAAGAACAGGGCGAATTACAAACCTACACCCATTTGGGAACGGGTAATTATCACGCGCTGAACGCGAAAATATATACCGACGTCGCCTTGTTCACGGCTGACAGAGTCATTGGTGAAGATGTCGGAAAAATGTTCAACTTTGTCACCAGCTATAGCGAGCCTAAAGATTTGCAGAAGATATCCATCGCGCCTTTAAACCTGCGCGAGACTTTAATGGACCATATTGATCGGGAAATTCTTCACGCACGGGCCGGACGCCCGGCGCGAATATGGGCAAAAATGAATGCTCTGGTTGATCCGATTATGATCGAAAAACTTTATGGTGCGTCACAGGCTGGGGTAAAAGTTGACCTCGTCGTGCGCGGTATCTGTTGCCTGCGTCCAAATGTAAAAGGCATGAGCGAGAATATTCGTGTGAAATCGATCATCGGCCGGTTCTTGGAACACTCGCGCATCGTCTGCTTTGGCAATGGCGCGCCTTTGCCCTCTGATCAGGCCTTGGTTTTCATTAGCTCCGCCGACTGGATGCCGCGAAATTTAAATCGGCGTATCGAAACTTTGGTCCCGGTTGAAAGCCCCACCGTTCACAATCAGGTGCTGGATCAGATTATGATAGCAAACCTGCTAGACAATACGAATAGTTGGGAATTGCAAGCGACGGGACGATACGTGCGGGTCACAGCGGAAGAGGGGCAACCCCGTTTTTCCGCGCATGAGTATTTCATGGAAAACCCGTCTTTGTCAGGTCGCGGCGCGGCACTGGACGACTCAGCGCCTGCCCATCTAGAAGATTCAGATTTACCTTTCTCGCAAATCTTTCATCCGAAATTGGTAAGTTAACTGTCGGCGATACAAAATCTCCGGCAGCTAGCCGTAATAGATATCGGGTCCAACTCCGTTCGTCTCGTGATCTATGATATTTTCGGCGCGCATTTCACGCCGGTTTATAATGAGAAAATTTTGGCGGGTCTTGGCCGAGATCTGCGCAAAACCGGGCGTTTGTCCGAAGACGGGAAACGCAAATGCCGAGAGGCTTTGGCGCGCTTCTCTCATATCATTGCAGCTCGTGATTTGCCTGCCCCACTGGTAGGCGCGACAGCTGCGCTGCGCGTTGCTGAGGATGCGCCTGATTTCGTCGCTTCTATTTTGGCGGAAACCGGTTTGGATATTTCGCCCATCTCCGGAGAAGAAGAGGCCCGGCTCGCAGCCTTAGGTCTGTTGTCAAACAATGATAGACGCGCCGGCATTGGCGCAGATTTGGGCGGCGCGAGTTTGGAACTCATGCGTATAGATGCGTCCTTGAAAAAAGACGGGGCACAGGTCCAAGGTGTGTCGCTTCCTCTCGGGCCGTTTGATGCGATCGGCGGAAATCTGTCTGATTTGACGACCCAAGACTATGCGGATCGAATTCCGGATTTGGACGCCGCTTTAGCCAAAACTCCGGGTTATTTGGACGGTTCCGATATCCTCTATCTGGTTGGGGGGGCATGGCGAAATCTCGCTTCGGTTCATCAGCAGCGCATCAACTATCCCATGCGAACGCTTCAGGGCTACCGCCTGTCCGCCGCCGCCGCCCACGGTCTGGCGCATTGGGCCCGGACAGACGGGATGGATGAACTCCTGAACTGGCCAGGCATGCGAGAGGCCCGCGCGGAAACGCTGCCCTATGCCGGACTCATGCTGGAGCGTTTGCTGAAACGATTTTCGCCAAAGTCCGTCGTTATATCGATGGCCGGTTTAAGGGAGGGGTTGGTGTGGAATACCTTGTCCGAACAATTAAAAAGCCGGGATGCGCTGATTGACGGCTGTCGAGATTTTGCCCGCGGATTTGTCCAGGCCGAGCATTTTGGTCAGCCGCTTTATCGGTTTTTATCGCCGCTTTTGCCGGCTCTGCCCTGCGGGTTTGGGGACGAGGAAGACGCGCGTCTCTTGCTAGCGGCTTGTCACCTAGCGGGGTTGGGTAAAAATCTTCATCCGGATCACCGCGCAGAGTTAGTGTTTGAAGATGTCCTTTACGCCCCCGTTGCCGGGCTTAGCCATGCGGAGCGGGTCTTTCTTTCTCTCTCTCTTTTCAGGACCTATACGGCAAAGCGAAAACCACCCGTTGCAGGGTTAATTGACGAACTCTTGATCGAAGCTCAGCGCCATACGGCTGCCTGTATTGGCGAGGCCATCCGGCTTGGCATTGTCGTTACGGGACGAACGCCGTCCCTGTTGAGTGATTTTGGGTTAGAGGTCAGAGGCGCGAAACTCCACCTCTCCTGCCAGCCGGACCGCAACGCTATGATAACGGATCAAGTGCATTACCGCCTTGCGAAATTGGCTAAACTATTGGGCCTCACGCCCGTCACGCCGACGGCCTAAACACAGGGCGCAGCAAGACGTGCTTGTAAAAGGACAATATTTCCGCGTAGTCTAAGAATCAACCAGCCAAAACCGGAGAGCCGTTTTCAAGATTAGTGTCAGTCCCAAGAAGAGCCAAACTTATACCGGGACTTGCGCCAGATGAGTGCGCTCTCCCGTCATATCATTGACCTCGAAAATGCCGCCCCTGTCAGTCAGGGCAATTACCCCTGCCTGATTTTAAACGCGGACTACCAACCGTTGTCTTACTTCCCACTGTCGCTTTGGTCTTGGCAGGACGCGGTGAAGGCTGTCTTCCTCGACCGCGTAAATGTCATCGATCATTATGAGCAGTGCGTGCGTAGTCCTTCATTTGAGATGCAAATGCCGTCCGTTGTCGCATTAAAAGACTATGTTCCGCAAAACCGTTCACCCGCCTTCACCCGGTTTAATCTGTTTTTGCGCGACGGATTCGAATGTGCCTATTGCCGGTCCCCACATGAGCTGACCTTTGATCATGTGGTTCCGCGGCGTTTGGGCGGAAAGACGAGTTGGACAAATATTGTCGCGGCGTGTTCCACATGCAATCTGAAAAAAGGGGGGCGTTTGCCGAAAGAGGCCCGCATGCACCCGGCGGTAAAACCTATTCAACCCTCTATGCATCAACTGCAAAGTCAGGGCCGACGTTTTCCGCCCAATCACCTGCATGAAAGCTGGCTTGATTACCTCTATTGGGATGTCGAATTGAAAGCCTAGACGACGGAATCCTCATGCGCTAGCACCGCTGAGATAGGGGAATTTTTAAATGACCAATACAGATCCGGGTGCAGCTGAGTATGAATATGAGTGGCAGAACCCGAACCGCAAAACATTTGATTTTGGGCGAGTCTTAGGACGATCATTTACCGGTATTTTTGCAAATATAAAGCCGTTGTTAATCGCAACCTTTATTGTCATGGCGATTACCTTTGTCATTTCGCTTATCTCTACAGACAGGCTGGTTGAGATTATTGGTGAGGGCACAATGGAAGAGGCGGCAGTAAATCCAGAGTATTGGATTTGGACTATGCTTTCTTCACTACCGGGGCTTTTCTTTGTTCTCTGGGTGCAGCTTATAGTCGTTCAGACTTCATATGCAGAATTTACAAATACGTTGCAGCCAAATAACGCCATGCAAATTGCGTTAAAATACGTTTTACCCATGTTCGTAATCGCAATAATTTATACTGTTGTTTGTGTGATTGGATTTTACGCTCTTTTTGTAGGTTTTGTCTTTGCTTGGCCGGGTTGGGCTTTGGCAGGACCCATTTTGATACATGAGAAAAAGGGTGTTTTTGGTTCGATTGGGCAAGCGTGGAATCTCTCAAAAGGGAGCAAGCGTTGGATTTTCCTTTTGCTGTTAATATTAAGTATTTTGGGCGGGATCGTCTATTCTCTGGCAATCGGTCTGGGGGCCGTTGCAACAGGGGTAAATGCATTTGGTGGCGATCCGATGGCGGCGCTGAACATGTCCGTGGGTCAGCAAGCGATTTACAATCTCGTCATAGGTAGCGCTGGATATTTCGTTTACGCGTTATTCGCCTCAGGGCTGACAGCCGCTTATATTGAGACGAAAATTGTCAAAGGCACTGTGGTCTCAGTTGGAGAGGTTTTCAGCTAAGCTGCCGCCTCACCCTTAATTCGTCCAATCATTGCCGCGAGGCCGTTGGAGCGCTGGGCGGAGAGGTGTTCCGCCAATCCGAGCTTTGACAGGATATCATTAGCGTCCAGCGCGGCAATTTCCGCTGAGCTGCGGCCAGAGAATATCTCTAGCACAATGGCCACCAGACCTTTTACGATATGCGCATCACTATCGCCGGAAAAGGTCCAAATGCCGTTTGTTTGCTCGCTGATCAGCCAGACCTGACTGGCGCAACCCTTGACCTTATTCGCGTCAATTTGCGCGCCTTCCGGCAGGGGCGTCAGTCCCTTACCGAGGTCAATAACGTGCATATAACGGTCTTCCCAATCGTCGAGAAAGGCAAAATCATCGATCATGTCCTGAATATTGGCCGGATAAGTCATAGGGCGCATATAGGGGGGCTTTCCCCAAATGTCTTTAGCCGCAACACGTCAAATGGGTGTGCAAGGCAGTCAAAACTGGCGTCAGACGCGAATGCGTTAGCCATCACGCCTCGAATTTGCTTTGCAGAGGGTTGTTAACCATGTCCAAGCTGGATTTCACGCATGCGACATAGACCCAGGGAGTTGGTTTTGACCGCTAAAGTCCATCAGGCAGATCGCGGTAGTTTTGTAGATCGAATGCCCGTTTTATTGCCAAGCGTCGTTTGGATTCTCGCTTTAGTGGCAGCTTTAGGCGCGCTCGCGTTGCGGCGCGTGGATGTCTTGGCGCTCTTGCCGATTTTTGCGGTTGCGTCTGTTCCGGCTATTTTAGGGGTTTTACTCGCGCGTATTACGGACCGGGAATGGGTGCAGATTGTCCTCATGCTCAGTTGGGCCGCACTGGCCGTAATCGGGTGTCTGACGCTGGGTTTTACGCCTATGGCACTGTTGTTTATCGCTGTTCCGGCCCTCGCATGTTTGTTCGAGCGCGAGAAAGTCTTGGAAGGCACAGTCATTGCCGCCATGATCGCGGGCGCGGTTTGGTATGCCGGACGCCAAGGATATTTGACGGAACCGCCATCATGGAATGGGGCATTAGAAAACTGGACAAAACTCTCGGCTCTGGCGGCTTTACTCGCCTTCGGTCTCGCAGCCCTTTTCTCAGCCGCCGCCCGTCGACGACCGGTCCCAAGTTCCACGAGAACTTATTGGCGCGACGGTATCGAGGGTGGATTGTTCGAATATGACTCGGATGCCAAGCTGGTCGGCACTAATAAACAAGGGTCTATGCAATTTTCCGGCACGCCGCCAGAGAACTTAGCGGATTTCTTACCGGACGGGCATAGCGACAAATCGGCGCTCGGCTCCACACTCCAATCCGCTCGGCAGCGTCAACGCGCTCAAGTTTTGCGTGTCTCGCATAGCGGTAGCGGACAGGCAGCAAATTACGATCTTAGGGTGACGCCGCTCGCGTCTAAAGGTTGGCTTGTTCACGCGCATGACCGCACGGATGATGAAGCCCAAATGGAAAGCCTACGCCGCAAAGGCGCTATGGCAGCTCAGGACAGCACAGATAAAACGCTTTTCTTTGCGGGTGTCAGTCACGAGCTGCGGACACCGCTCAATGCGATTATCGGATTTTCTGATATGATGCGCTCGCGGCTCTTCGGGCCGCTGCCCGGCAAATATGCGGAATATGCGGACCTCATCCATGAAAGTGGCCAGCATATGTTGGACTTGATTGGTGATGTCCTGGATATGTCAAAGGTCGAAGCCGGACGATATGAACTGAATTACGACACATTTGACGCGGCTGATGTGATCCGCTCATCCGTAAAAATGATCCGCCCTGCAGCAGATGCGGCGGACGTCAGCATCGATATAAACCTTGATCTTGATCAGGCGCTTTTAATCCAAGCGGACCGGCGAGCCGTGCGTCAGATATTGCTGAATTTGCTCTCTAACTCCGTCAAATTCTCCGATAAAGGCGGGCAGGTGGATATCGACGCGCAGGCCATTGACGGCGATCTTGAATTGACCATCAGCGATGACGGTGCCGGCATGAGCGCCGAGGAAATTGCGCGCATTGGCGACCCTTATGCGCAGGGTGAAGCGGCCAAATTATCTGCGGAACGTGGGTCCGGTTTAGGGCTGTCTCTGGTCCGGTCTTTGACGGAACTCCATGGCGGCAAGATGGAAATAAAATCAAAACAAGGTGACGGGACGCGCGTCAAAATCATCTTGCCCCTGCAAGCCGACTAGAGGGCCACCTGATCTGAAAAGGAAAAAACCCGCCACACCCCGGACCGGGCGTGACGGGTCGGACCTGTCTCTCGGACCAGAGACCGGAACTTTTTTCGCCTAGTGACGACCGCCTGTGCGCGATTTGGGTCGAGACAAGCTCATTAGAAGCAAAAGAAAACCAAAGGCCAAAATTAGCACAAGGCCGTAAACCGAAAAGGTCCGGTCGCCGAATTGCACAAGGCCCTTACCCGGCATCTTATCTCTCAAAGTCTTCGCCATTTGCGCCCCGGCAGGTTTGACCTCGTTTTGCAAGCGATATGTAGCCTTTGCCATATCTTCCAATGCTCGCATATTAGATAGGCTATTCGTTTTGGCTTTAACCCAACTTTTGGCCTCTGAAAATTTAACTTTCGTTACGCGCCTTACGTCTTGAAAGGAACCAAAGCGATTTGGCTTCTCAAAAGTAAAGTCATACCGTCCCCGCAGGCCTGTTGAGGCTCTCTCCGAGGGATTGAGTGTTGGCTTCAAGCGCGGCTTGATTTCAGCCGTTTTAACGATCTTCTCGGCAACAATTTTCTCTTTTTGGCCCAAATTTCTCATGGGGACGGTTTCTAACTTTTTGACTGAAACTTCGCGCCGCATGGTCGCGGGCTGCATGTCCGCCGGAGCCTCTGCGGATTTGAAACTTGGCCATTTAACGTCCGGCAATGTAACCTGCGGTATGTCAAATTCAGGCCATTTAATCTCAGGCCAGTTAAACTCAGGCCATTTAAACTCAGGCCAATCAACGTCAAGCCAATGAACGTCGAGATTACCGGTTTCCCAAAAATCAAATGTCGAGATTTTTAATACACCCTGCATTTTCGGCTTCTCTATTCCGGCATCTGACTGGACGGTTTGCGCCATCACCACAGAAGATGATGTCCAGCGCGCCACGCCGCCCTGCAAGGCATTCCAATGTGTTGGCTCAACCAGTGTCCGGCTGGCTTGAATAAAGCTTGATCCCGGCGCAGCAGAAATCACACCCGTCAATTTGCCATTTCCTTTGTCGTAAAGCGCGGCAACGCCGCCGCGATTAATCCGGCGTGTCGCGGATTGGGATACCGCATATTTCAAAACGGCCGCATCCGATCCCGTGCTGGCAGAACGCCCATAACTCGCTTGCAATAAATTGTCACCCGTACTGGATTGACCGGACATCGCGTCACGGAAGGCTTTCGGGGCGCCGTTTAAATGGTTTTTCACCATGTCGGACGGACCGATAATCAACACATGTTTATCATCGGCAACGTCTGACTTTCGCGTGTAATCTGCCATTGTCAGGCCCTGGCCGGAAGCTTTTGCCATACGGCCTAAAATACGAAGCGAGGCTTGATAGTCTCGTGTCCCGCGCGGCAGGGCGATATAGCTTTCGCTCAGGGCAAATAATCCGCCCGTTGATGTTAGCTGCGACAGCTCCGTCACGGGTGAAGTTGTCGTTCGCGAAATGTTTAAACGTGATCCGTCACCGATCGAAAATCCACCGTTCACAGACCTAGCTGTTGAGCAGCTAAATCCCGGTTTGGCATCCATGTCCGGAACGAGCGTCAGAATATTGGTGGTTGCATTGAGCGCGCCCGGTTGAATGTCGAAACCAACAGATTTACGTTTCTTATCCAGTTTCGTCGCGCCCAGTGTTTTGCCATTAAGGGTAACGCGCAGTCGGGATTTTTCCGCCAAATTATCCAAGGTGGACAAACGCAGCAGTAAATCTCCGCCCATCGCGGCCGGGTCCGTTACGCCAAATTTATAGGTTTGAGCCCCTGACGCGGGATTAGCCGACAGGACGGCGAGGTCCATAAGTCGGGTTTTACCCTCAACTTTAATTGTTTCGCTATTTAATCGGCGTTGCAGGTTCATCTCGCCCAGGCTGGAAATCGCCCGGCGTGTGCTCGGCAGTTTACGCGTTGCGAAGATCTGCAACATTTGAACGATTTCAGCATCTGTATCGGCTGTGAAAATAAGGTCTGTCGGACGGCCACGCGGAACAAAAATACGCGGACCTTTGGAATTTAAAATCATCGGATCGTCCGTAATGTCAAACAAACCGTCTCGTTTGACCATGACAATGTTAAAGTCTGTGCCTCGCCCGGTGACGGAGAATTTTGGAACGCCCGGCGTGCGCAGGGAGATACCTTGTGCGGCCAGCGCTTGCATATCTGTTCCGTCAGGTCCGCGCGCAATCAAGCCAACGGTTTTCGGCGAAAGCGCCGGCTGCCGAAGATAAGACGTGACTTCCGAAAGGCTCATATGACCTGTCTCCGCGCGGCCTCTTATGCGAAGAGTGGATTGTGCCAAATCAATGGACCAAGCGCCATGGGCGGGGGCAACACAGTCCGAGCCCGTCGGCGCGGGATAGCTGATGCGAATGACGTTTCTGCGATTACGCGCAGTTTTGGCATCAAATGGAAGACGGGCTTCGAAGCCGCGTCCATTTGACAAGACGGGCACAGCTTTGCCGTTATTGAACTGAACTTGAAGCGGTGCATTTCGGGCAACCCGTGTCAACGGATCGGCAGAAAGCGTCAGGACGATGTCGGATGTTAGTTCAGAGGGAGGGAGATCAAAATAAAGCTCTACGCTTGGCTGACGCCAATCCAATGTCCGCGTGGTAATGCTGCCATCGCGTTGTGTCATATCAGCGAGCGAGGCCGTGTAAACCGTCTTCGCGCCCCTGGGAACGGTGTCTAAATAGCTGGCAGCAAAGCCTGTCTGCGGCAAGGCTACCGTGCTAAGAAGCGTTATGATTGCCGCAATGCGGCGTGTATGAATGCGAAACATGGTCCGATGCCTCAAGGTTAAGATGAGGTTACCGACGCA
>ENA-ORXR01002324-ORXR01002324.1-marine-metagenome-genome-assembly--contig:-NODE-2324-length-18333-cov-10.495399_pt1 | contig 18333 bp, 19 predicted proteins | sample MGYA00237866_ERZ511479 | MGnify/ENA metagenome assembly ERZ511479 | reverse complement strand
TTGGAACCTGAGGAAATTGTCCGGTTCGGAATGTCATTTGATACCAGTAGGCCTACTGGTAACAGGTTCCGACGACTGTGGCACGAAGTCGATGGAGAACGTCGACTTTATCACCCAGACAGTGTCATGGATCCGGTTTTGTGTTTTTCTTGCAGCCAGATTGGCAGAAGAGTACTGCGAATGTGGTGACAGCGTCCAGAACCACCCGTCTGCGATCGACCGCTTTCTAGCTGACGAGTTGTCGCTGAAGCCCCTGGAGACACCGCTTTGCTGCGCTCTCCCCGATCAAGCTCTTGTGCCACGGGGGTGAGCCCGCCAGTAATGGGGCGTTATGAATGGCGTGGCTCTTACCGTCGTGTCCCGAGCGGCTCTGTGCTTCTCTCCTTTACGACTCTTGGCGTGGGCGTTAACAGGGAGGAAAGCCGGGCGAAAAGCGTAGTGCGGGGGACGCCGTGGTGTCCTTGTCATTGAGTAAGGGCGTCTGGAGCGCGAGAAAACACGGACGCTGCCGACCGAGGCGGCTGGCGGTGGGCGCCCCCGCCGCCGCAGTTGTGATGCGCGGTTGCGCACGCGCGCCCCAGCTCCGCCGCTCTCACGCACGCGGGCGGGTGAGCGCACCAGCGCAAACCGCCACAGGCGCGAGCCGCCGCAGCCGCGGGCCCGCAGCGCAGCGACCAGGCTCGAGAGAACAGGCAGCCGCAAGGTGGCACCAGCCGCTGCGCTGCACTTGTCACGACCCAAGCCGCGGCCAGCCGCTGCGCACGTCAGGCGCAACGACACGGCAGTGCTCTCCAGTGCGCTCACCGACACTGAAACCCCCCCCTTGGCTCTGGGGATGCGGCCAACGCGCGGGTAGGCTCAACGGCCGGGCCACCAAGAAAGACGACCGACAGGGGAGGCGCTGGGCGCGGTTGGGGGTGCAGGCGATGCCCGCCCGCCCGTGATAGCAGCAGCGCGCAGCACAGGCGCTGCATCACCGAAACATCACTGGGACCTGCTACCTGGAGAAGGACAGAGCGCAATCATCAGGTACCTGTTGATGTGTGAGCTGAAGGCCCTCAGATCTGGCCATGTCAATTTGCGTTCGATTTGTTGCACCCAAAGATCCGACGATCAGGCCGGGTTACTTGGAACCTGTGGAAATTGTCCGGTTCAGAATGTCATTTGAAACCAGTAGGCCTACTGGTAACAGGTTCCGACGACTTTGGCAGGAAGTCGATGGGGGCAGTCGACTTTATCACTCAGACAGTGTCATGGATCCGGTTTTGTGTTTTCATTGCAGCCACAATGGTGTCAGGGTACTGCACACGTCGTGATGGTGTCTACATCACCCGGCTGGGACGGATCGCGGTGTCGCTGATGAGTTTTCGCAGAAGCCCCTGGAGTCACCTCGCTGCTGTCTTCTGCGCGATGGAGTTCTTGTACCGCGGGGGTGCGCACGGCAGCAATTTGACGATACGAATGGCACGGGTCCGAAAGTCGTGCCGTAAGCGATTGTGTGACTCTCTCTTTTATGCTTTTGCGTGGGCGTGAACATAAGAGAAGGCCCGGTGACGAGCGCGTGCGCTGAGGACGCCATGGCGGCCTGTTGATTGAGTGGGGGCGTCAGCAGCGCTAGAAGAAACGGACGCTGCCGACCGAGGCGGTTGGCAGCGTGCGCCCCCAACGCAGCAGTTATGCACCGCGGTGGCGCGCGCGCGCCGCAGCGCGGATGCTCTGACGGGCGCGGGCGGATGAGCGCCTCAACGCAAGCCGCCCCAGCCGCGTTCCGCGACCCACAGCCGCGGGGCCGCTGCGCAGGGACCATGCTCGAAAGAGCGGGCAGCATCCGGGTGGAAGAAGCCCCTGCACTGGCCACGACCCAAGCCGCGGCCAGCCCCCGCGCACGGCAGGCGCAAAGGCACGCCCGTGCTCGGCGGTGCGCACATCGACACTGACTCCCCCCGCTTACGCGCGGGGGATGCGGCTAACGCACGGGTGGGCCCAACGGCCGCGCCACCAAGAAAGCCGACCGACAGGGGAGGCGCTGGGCGCGGCTGTGGGCCCAGGCAATGCCCGCGCGCCCGAGACAGCAGCAGCGCGCGGCTTGCGCGCCGCATCACCGAAACGTGACTGGGACCTGTTACCCGGAGAATGCACCATCAAAGACATGATTCATTGTCTGACCAGGTGCCTGTTCACGGGTGAGCTCAAGGCCCTGAGATCTGGCCGTGTCAATTTGCATTCGATTTGTTGCACCCAAAAGATCCGACGATCAGGCGGGGTTACTTGGAACCTGAGGAAATTGTCCGGTTCGGAATGTCATTTGATACCAGTAGGCCTACTGGTAACAGGTTCCGACGACTTTGGCACGAAGTCGATGGGGACAGTCGACTTTAGCACTCAGACAGTGTCATGGATCCGGTTTTGCGTTTTCATTGCAGCCACAATGGTGTCAGAGTACTGCGCACGACGTGATGGCGTCCAGATCCTCCCGGCTGCGACGGATCGCGGTCTCGCTGATGAGTTCTCGCAGAAGCCCCTGGAGTCACCTCGGTGCTGCTCCCTCCCCGATCTAGCTCCCGTGCTGCGGGGGTGAGCGCGGCAGTGTCTCGACGATACGGATTGATGGCGTGGAATCAACCATCTTGTCGTTGGAGAGCATGTGTCTCGTCTTTGTTGCTCCTGGCTCTCGGGGAGAGTGTTTGCCGGACAGCTTTGAGCCAATGTGAGGACGGAGAGAATGCACTGGATCTGCTTTTTCGCCGCAGACATGAACCCTGGCACGCGTGATGGTAGTGGTTTCATTTGCGAGCGAAAAGCGTGATCTCCAAGTGTTGATTGCGTGGAGGAGAGTGACGAGGTCTCCCATTTCGCAACGTGCCTCAAAATAATGTCTCCTTGCTCTTGTGCTGCTATTGCATGTATTGTTTCCGGCGACCATGAGTGCCGTGAAAGGGGCCGTCATACGCGGCGCATCGTGTTAGAGGGAGACCCTGGCGCGAACGCCCGCTTGAATATTTTGATTTCCAGGCAATCGCAATTTGTCAGGCCTCATGAAGGGCGGAATCTGTCGACTGATTTTATGTCGCTCTCCCATTGGTCTGTTCCGGCGGTTACGTGTGTGTGTGTGGGAATGGTCCGTAGAAGCGCCCCCTCCGGATCATGCATCCCAGAGGGGCTGCCCCACGCGCCCCTTCACGGGGGGGCGTGTGGGGGGGCTTTATCACAGCGTATCATGCACGCATGCGCGACACGAAACAGGGAGCACGCACCCTCTCATATGAGGCCTCTCGATTGGGTGTCGTACGGCGCTTAGGGGGCTTGCGGAGGGTGTACGACGCGTTCGTCCCCGTCACTCGCCTGTGCCTCTCCGTGGCGTCGTTACGCGGTCGTTGTGGTGCCGCTCGTTTGTGTGTGTCTGTGTGGTCGTGTGCTAGAGCGTGTGTGTGTATGTGAGCGCGTAAGAGGGGGCGGAGCAGTCGGATCGCTGCGTGCGGGCCGTTGCTTTGTCGTCTTGTCGTTTGCTGAGGGTGTCGTTGCGGAGCTGCTCCCGCCTAGTCAGTTGTGCTGCTGTTGCCGTTGTTTCCTAGTTGCTTCGTCCGCTTGGTGGTTGTTGGGACTCTTGCTTTTCTTCATTTGTCATCCTTGTCGGGCAGGATGCCGCGCACCCGCTCCACCGCTGGCAAGGGCTCTGCAGCAGGCCGAGCCGAGCCGGGCGATGACGGTTCTGGCGGGGAAACGGCGGCGTCCACCAGTCCCGCGGGGCCTTCTGGTCGAAGCGGTAAAGCCGCGCCCGCCGAGCGGCGAGCGCGGCGCCTCCGGAGCGGCCGGGCGCGGCGTCCTCATCGGGTCATCGACCTGATCCTGTGCGTCGCCGGTTTCTTTTGCCGCCGCCGCCTCCGCGACTTAGAGCCGCGTCTGGGCGCGGACGCCCCCCGGGGCGTGTTGGTGCCGGTGCAGCGGGCGGACGACCATTGGGGCATGCTTATGCCGGTCATTCCGGCGCACACGGGGCGTCACACGGTGGAGACGGGGTGCCGGCGGTTCTGACGCAAGCGCCTTCTTCCGCGGGTGGGTATTCTTCGCCGACCGACAAGGACGCTGTTCCCGCTGGTGGTGCCCCGAGCACTGGGGCTGCCGCGCGTACGTCCACGCCAGTGGCGTCTGCTTCAGCGGCCTCCCGTTCTGGCGCTGCCGTCGTTGGCGGCGCTCGTGCTTATGCTTCTTTTGCGGAAGAGATGGAGTTGGACAAGGAGCAGGACGGTGAAGGCGATGAGGAGGATGCCCCGCCAGGCAGCGACGAAGGCGCTCCCCCTCTTCAGCCCGCTGGTGTCGCAGCGGCCGCCGGTACTATGGCCGCTGCCTCTGCCCACGGCAGTGGAGCGGGTGGCGAGCGCAGCGGCGAGGACAGCGATGATGACGAAGACAAAGGTGAAGCTGATGAGGAGGCCCCAAGAGGCAGGGACGGCAGCGCTCCCCCTGGTGACAGCGCTCGCGTGGCAGCGGCCGCAAGAACTAAGGCGGCTGCCGCTGACGATGCCAGTGCCGCGAGCGGCGAGGGCAGCGGCGACGAGAGTGATGACGACGGCGATGACCGCGAGAGCGACAAGGACTGGCGCGCAGACGATACTGCGGGGACCGGTCTTCGTCGTGGCGATTCAACTGGCGGCGGAGACGACGACGACGACGAGGCGCGACCTGGTGAAGCGCCGCCGGGCGCTGCTGCGGCCGACGAGGACCCGCATGGGGACACAATTGCAGGTGGTGACGTGAAGCGCGTGGAGGCCATCACCTGGGGACCGGCGGCAACTTACCTGAAGGCGCCTCGTCTGGTGCGAGTCCGGGACGTCCGCATCGCTGACGTGACGACACGCAACCTGGCAGAGAAGACGGTGCTACATCACTACAACGCGCAACGTCGGACGGGTTACGACTGGGCGTTTGGCTCCATTGTGGTCTGTCATGATTGGGTCCAAGCTGGAGCGGCGGTCCACGATGACCTGACATCCGGAACGGGCGTACCCAGTCTCCCCGCTTCCGCTGCTGTGGGACCACCAAGGGGCAGCGCTGCCGCGGCGACTGGTGGTGTCAGCGGCGGGACGCATGCCGGTCATGCCGGCCGTGGCATCTTCCGCTCGGCGCTTCGGCCGACCAACGTGGAGGCGCTCACGCCGGCGGAGAAGGAGATTTGGACTGCTGGCCGCGTCCTTTCTGATGCAGAGGGTCTTGGAAAGGTCGACGTCAATGTCAAGGACCCTGTGGTGCTGGTAGACGGGGCCCACCGCCTCGCTGCCATGAAGCGGCTGTTGGACGAGAAGGACGAGATGGCGGTCGAGTGGGCCCTCGTCGCTTGGGGTGGTCGCCGCGACCAGAGAGCGATGACCTACTGGGACACGCTAAATGTCGGCGCCGCGTCCAATGACTTGCCGGCCATCTCCGTCGCCATGTCGCAGTTGGACCATGTGGTGTGGGCGGTCAACTGGGCTGAGACGTTCAACCGGTTGCAGGAGCCGGCGGACCGCCTCTTTTACGTCCCGGGCAAGACGAGGAAGACTGCGGTGGCTCTTGTGGCGGACCAGGCAATTGAGGCTGGTGTGGTCCCGATGAACAAGGAGGGACACAAGCTGGGCCACGACTCGCTGGCTCGCATCCTCAAGATTGCTCTGCTCAACGCCATTTCGCCAATGACGGTCGAGTGTATGTTGACGTACCTGACCGACAGGCAGGGGTCTGAGCGGAAGGGATCGCGGCTGTCTGTCGAGTGCCTCATGTCCAGAGTGCTGCTGGACGTCGACGTGGGCGCAAAAAAGGAGAGCGACCGTCTGCGCAAGCTGATTTTGCAGATGGAGTGGCGATGGTCTGGGGGGCCGCTGTCCGCGAGGCAGCCGCGGCAGCAGAAAGGCAAACAGCCGGCAGTCAAGGCGCAGAGACTGACGCGCGGAGGGGACGTGACGTTCTTCTCGTGTGTTTGGGCGATTCTGATGGTCGTCAGAGACGAGCTCAACACGGCTCCGCAGCGGCTCTTTTTTCTTCATCTCTGGCAGCAGACTAAAGCGCGTGCGCAGGCTCGGGCTGAGCGTCTCGCTGCCGAGTCTGCGGCGCCCGTCGTCGGTCAAGCTCACGTCGCCGCTGATGGCGAGGCCGGTGGTGGCGCGGCTGCCGCTGCGGGCGGTGACGCTGGCGTCGATGGAGACGGCGGTAACGGTGCCAACGGCAACAATGTGGTCGACGTACGAGCCAATGCTGAGTTTGGTCTGGGTGCGCCCATGATCGGACCTGGCAGCCGCGCTCAACTGACCCACACGACGACCCTCTAGAGGCTCCTGACTTCCCGCATTCCAACAAACAACCCTCAGGTTGTGACGTGCTTGGCCTTCCATTTGGCGAATCTGTTTTTCGAGCACTACGACGTCGACGAGAGCCACGAGTTCAGGAAGACGTCGGGTGCGCGACACAGACGCACCCCGGTCGAGCTTGGCCGTGCCGACCCTTTTTCCGCCCGTCATTTGGCGGCTTGGACGGCCCTGATCAAGTCGTACGTGAATCCGAGCCCAGATGACGATGGTCCTGGGCAAGGGAACGACGACGGTTCTGGGGACAAGGACGAGGGCGACGGCGGCGACGCAGACAGTCAGGGCGGCCGCGATAATGATGGCAGCGACAACGGCGGCAGCGCAGAGAAGGGCGATGCTGACAGCAGCCTTGCAAGCGGCGGTGATGAGCGCGGCGGCAGGGAGACGGTCAAACGACGTGCGGCTTTGGGCCGCAAGCGGCGCCCGAAGACGGGTCCCGGTGATCGTCGCCGCCGCCGGGGCCGTAAAGGCGGACAGTCGCACAAGGAGCATTCTGCCAGCTCGTACGACGACAAGGCCAAGGATACAGACGGCGAGGAGCCGCAGGCAGCACCGAAGCGTCGCCGCTTGGACAAGGCCTGGTCGGCAGGCGGACAAGGCGACAAGCGCCGCGACGCGCGCCGTGGTCGTGACCGTGCCGTCAAACAGCGCGAAGGCCGCAGTCGTGACCGTGACGCCGACCGCGGTGGCACTCGGCGCCGTGGCCGGTCCATCGAGGCCCCTCGGCGCTCGCTTCGACGTAAGGTGCGCGGCAGCGAATCGGATGATGGCGGCGGAGCGCTGACCGCTTCTGGCGGCCAACGGCAGAGGCGTCATCCCCGCTCTTCGGCTGCTCACGACGGGCAACGCGGCCGCGGGCGGTCGGTGTCGCCGCTCGGTCCTCCCACTCTTGCGCCGACGCCCAAGCGCATGTTTTTGCGTGCCGTACGCGGTCCCCGGGGCAGGGCGAAGGACGCTGAGCGCGTGGGCCTGTCTTAACCTTTTGCTCGTCGCGGCAGTGGCGTGGGACCGGACGGTCCCGGCTTCGGCCAAGTTCCTGACCGCGACGGAGGCGCCGCAGCGCGTCCGTGTGCCGATGATCCGGAGGAGATACCCCCCCTGCTCTTCGAGAACGCGACGAGCAACCGCCTGGTGGTTTTAGCTGCAAAGCTGCCAGGCTTTGCCTCGCTCTTTCCCGACGAGCACAAGGCGAGGGACTTTGTGCCTCCGCAAGACTGGTTCGCTCTGGAGCGGAGTGTTCGGGCGTACACGTCCACCCTCGGCAAGACGACAATATCCGGGGCTGTGGCGATGGCGGAGGCTCGTGTCACAGGCGGTGGAAGCGGTACACAGCCGCCGCCGCAGCAGAGCCAACCTGGGGATGCAGAGGCTTCAGGCGTGCAAGACCCACTTGCCGCCATGCAGGCCGGGTTTGCGGCGGTCAAGCTTGGTTCGCAGCTGGTGAAACGCGGGTGGTGCATCCTGCTTGACGCCTCCGCCAATCCAGTGCGTGCGTCTCCAGCTCTGCCGGAGCGACCAGTCGCAGCGGCGGCGAGTGGGGGAACCAGCAGACCCGGTGGTCAGCCTCCCAGTGTGCCGCTTTCGAGGCTCAGCCGACTGGCCGGGGCAAGTGCAGCTCCGGCGGGCGCTTCAGGTCAAGGATCCCGGGCTCGTACGAGTGGCGGCACAGAGCCGGAGGACGACGTCAATGTCGTCCATGAGACGCTGTTATCGTTTGTGAACCAGCTGCCGTCCGAGGAAGAGATATCCAAGGCGGATACCACTGCGGGCTCTTCCTTCTCCCTGCACCCGGTATGGGCGCCCATTCACAATGCGGACCAAGGTTCGGCCGACGCCAAAGCCTTGAACGATGGGCAGGGGCGATTTATGGTCCTTTAAAAGGCGGTGCGCGCAGCTGAAGACGCCGCCAAACACGAGGTCTTTGTGCGCAAGTTGCGCGCCGACATGCTCATGGTAGCTGTTGCGTACGAGGTTCTCCACATGACGGACGTGGAACGCGACGGGGACAACCGCTTCTCTTTGTCTTTGCCTCGTACCGGCGAACGCATTTTGGCAACCACCAAGGACGCGGTGCGCCAAGTGCCACACGTCGACTTCCGTCCTCATCGACCGACCCGCTTGGGTGGGTCTCCCGCTGTTGATAATGACCCTGCACCGCTTGACGCGGATGACTCGTCGACGATGCGGCTGTCCTCGTACGAGTTGCCGCAGTGTCGCGACTTCTTCATGATGGCGTCTGGCAAGGATTCTTTCGCCCTTCTGACTTGGCCCGGCAGCGTCTTGGCTTTGGCGCGGCACGAGATGGGCGATGGCGTACGTCGTTCCATTTACCCCGAGACGGTGACAGTGCCGCCGAACAGCATCGTCCTCGTACGGGGCGACCTTATTCACGCGGGAGCTTCGGCAGCTGACGACAGCAGTCGCTACGGAAAGGCGCCCGCGGAGCTGACCTACTCTCGGTCGATCTGGTTGCACGCGTACCTGCGGAACAAGGAGGAGGGCGTCACTGACTCCATCTGGCTCGTCGATCCCCACGTCTTCATCAATTCCCCGCTCATCATCTTAGACGACGAAGACGTGGACATGGTGTCGGACGACGGTGACGGGGTGAACGACGTCCCGAATGAAGGGGCGCCCAAAGTGTCCGGCCAGTCAGAGGTCGATGGCGGCGGCGTCTACACGAGCACCGACGGCAGCGACGCTGAACCCGACGACGGCAGCAACAGCAGCAGTGGCAGCAGCAGTGACAGAGGCCGCAGCCGCAGCAGGAGCGACAGTGGTAGTCGCCGTGGTGCCGACGACATGCAGACGTCCTCTGCGTCCCGCGGCGGCAGGGACCGGGCGTCGCGACCGTCAAAGGCGGTGCAGCGCACGCCGAAGAGCCAAGTGCGTCTTCAGCAGCGTCGTTCGCGCTCTGCCAGTGGGATGGACAGTTCACCTGATCGGAGCCGCGGACGGAGCTCTCGTCGGCGCAGCCGCAGCCGTGGTCGCGACTCCCGTCGCAAGCAGGGGAATTCTCGCTCACCCCGTGATCGCCGGTCGTCCTTGGATGGACCGCGCAGCCGTCCGCGGGACAGCGGACGCCGTCGCCGCAGTAGCTGCCACGATCGGCGCCCCCCGTCGTCAATCAAGGGCAGCCGCAGGCGGAGCCGTGCCAGGTCTCCCTCGCGGTCTCCCTCTGGAGGTGGACGGTCGTTGTCGCCTGAGAAGCGCTGTGGCTCTGGGCTTCGGGATGGTCCTTCAAGGCGGACGGCACCGAAGAGACGCTTTCGGCGTGGGGATGAACAAAGCCGCAGCCGCTCTGCGTCCTCGTCACAATCGTCGGCAAGGCTGCCTCGGTTCCCGTCGTTGAGTCCGTCGCCTCGTCCTGCCCGCTCCCGGCCGGCGCGCTCGTCTGAAGGCCCGACGCGCACGCCTTCGCGCTCGGCTCGACGGCATGGACGCCGGTAGCTTTCATCTCGGCATGTGTCGTAGCACGGTGGCTGTTTTGAGGCGCGAACAGGGACCCGCCCGCGCTATCCAACGCCGCTGCTTTCCCGAGACATGAAGGTCCCGGTGCAGATGTACCTTTGCGGTCCCGAGCTCGTGGGTTCCTTGCCTTCTTTGTGTGTTTTGCGTTCTACTCTTCACCTTCTGTCGTTGTTTTGTCTGATGTGTCATGTTCTGGAGGGCGCTGTCTATCGCCTTCACTGTTCTTTTCTTTCGTTGAGCTTGCTTCGCAATAGATTTGTGTCGTACGACCTCGTTGGATTCCGGGTTGCATCTGCTCGAACACCATGGGTCGTGTGACAGGCAGGGAGGCGCATCTCCGGCATCAGTCGAAGCACGTTCTCACGACTAAGTCATCACTTTGGTTCCACATTTGGAACCAGTCGGCCTACTGGTACGCTAAAACATTCGGACGACATTCACCAGTTTGCAAATCCAGGAATTTTCAGAAATATGGCGGACGGCATGAACGATGTCAGTCTTTTCCACGATGTAATCATATGGAGGTGTGCAGTATTGATGTTGTTGTGCCACATACTCTTGAATGTGTCCATTGCGCAGTTGCACAGGACATTCCCAGCTTGGGTGGTTCAACTGGATCTCTCGAGCTCGACGGTTAAAGCTTGCGTAGGATCAACAGCAGCAGCAGCCGCAGGATTAGTGCCTGCCAATCCCCACGGTATCTGCCTGTTCCGCAGCACATACGGCGGCAGACCAGCAGTCGAGGTCTTTGTCTGTTCCTCACTTTATGCGGAATTGCGTCCCTTTCATGTGCCTGGGCAGTCTGGGTCGTGTGAGAGACTGGCAGATGGATTTCCGACATAAATCGAAGTACGTTCTTAGGCACCACCAGCCCAGCAGCAGCAGGATCAGTGCTTTTCGACCCCCACAAGAGCTGGCTCATCTACAGCACATGCAGCAGCAGACCAGCAGCCGCGGTTTAGTGTTTCTCGCTCTCTATGCAGAACTGCGCGCATTTCACGTCCTTTCATGTGGCTGTGCGCAGATGTCTTTCTTCTTGCGGGGCGGTTTTGGTGTCGGCATCAGCATGTTGATCGTCTTTGCCGTGTGCGTTCACGCCTTGACCGTCTTCTTTCACTGAGATTCTGTTGCAGTTAGTTCCCGTCATACGGCATACGATATGTCCTGTGTGAGGTTTCAAGCCTTGCTTGGACTGTCTGGGTCGTGGGGCAACCTGGCAGGTGGATCTCCGACATGAATCGAAGCGCGCTCTCACGACCAAGTCATCATTCCGGTTCCACATTTGGAACCAGTAGGCCTGCTGGTACGCCAAAACTTTCGGACGACATTCAGCAGTTTGCAAATCCAGTACTTTTCCAAAAATAGTCCGGATGACAGGTGGCGTATATAGGCAGTGTACTGACGTGTTGCAACGGTCAGATACCATCACCCTGCTTTTGTCAAGCGCGACCCGTCACGCGCCATCACCGGCGTGAGAGGTTCCGACGAGGCCTCTTCTCGGGCCTTGCCGGCGGGAGGGGCTCTTATTGGTCTCCTTCCACGGTAGATGGTGTACCGAAGCCGACGCTGTCACTCCCTGCCTGTCTACAGCCTGGTTTCATGGCGTCGTCACCAGAACTTGTTGCCCACGTGACGCGTGCTGCTGTCGTGGGTGCGACGATCGTTGCTTTGGCGAAGGGAGGTGCGACGAGATTGGCGGGAGCTCGGAGTACCTCGTCTGTTCCGGACGCTGAGATCCCCGTTTGTGCTTTGCTCTTCGTCTTGTGCGAGCTGCGCAACCTTTTCGTTCTTCACGCGCTCTCCACCGGAGATTGCTGCTGTTTGGCGCCATTCGCATCGCAAGATGGGCTTGGGAGGCGATATGAACTCGCAGACGGATCCTGGGCAGTCGTCAAAGCGTGGACGGTACGACACACGCGGCTGCTGAAGCTGAGGACGTATCGCGATGGTGTGCTGGTCGGCCCCGTCGTTGGGGGCGACGCGTACGGCGGCGTCCAAGCACGCCTGACTAGCTACACGGGCTGGTTGGAGGACCCGCTTTGTGCGTGCGTGTGAGGCGCACCGGCGGGGTGGGGTGCCCGCGAGGCTGACTGGCGCGTCTTGTACGCCGAGAGAGAGGGGAGACGCGGCGGCGGCAATGACCCCACCGTCGTGCCACCGCGGATAAAACCGCGGGCTCCAGTGCTGCTTCCTTGTCTGGAAAGCACCATCAGTACCACGAAGAGGTTTTGTTTTTGTGTCTGTCGGCCACCCTTGGGGTGGGGCGAGTGCGAGAGGGGCGACGCCGCGAGCATGGCGCTGCCCCGCCTGGTGCTCCCGCTCGCGGCGGCGGGTCGCCGCGCGGGGCTCGCTCCGTGCGTGGCGGCACGCGGGCCACGTGCATGTGTGGCTGGCCGCGCCTTCTTGTGGGCGGATCGCGCCCCCCGCGGTCTGCCCCCTCACCCAGGTCTCCCGCCCCGCCCGCATCCCGCCTCCCCTCCAGCACGTCGCGCACGTCTGCGCCCCGCTTCCTCCTCCCCTTCGCTTTGCCGCTGTCTCTGCGTTTCTCCTTGCTACCCTCCGTCTGTCGCCGCGGGTCCGTGCCACCCAAGCGAGCGCCCGGCGCGGGGGCGGGCGCCGCCGCGCCCAGCCGCCGAGTGGCGAGCAGCATGCCCCCCCATCCCCAAAAGAATCGACGGCACCCCTGGTGGGGCGCGCCACCTGCGAGCGCGGGAGCGACGGCCGCCGCCGCCCCGTCCGACAACGGCCGCCGCCGCCCCCCCACCGCCCGCCCGTGGCACGGTAGCCTCACCCCCTCGACGTGCCGGCCATCGACTCCACGGCCGCGGGGCGCCCCCACCGAGGCACCGCCCCCGCCGACACCCTGCAAACAACGACCGCGCCGCGAGCCACAGGCGCCCCGCACACTAACCGCCCGACGCCCAACCACGCCACCCACAAGCTGTGGTGGTGGCGGGGCGCCCGCCTCGGCTGCCGACTTTGCCGGTCCCCCCCCCGCCGCCCCCCCGCGCTCCCGCCGCCGCCGCCGCCTCGTCGCGGCGCGCAACGTAGCGCGCGCGCGCCGCCGCCACCGCGGCCTCGTTATTGCTGCAGCCGCGGTGGCGGGGGCGGCGGGTTTCGCCGACCGCCCCGGCCGCCGGGGCTGCCGGCGCGTCCGGCGCGGCCTTAACCCTAACCCTATCCCTAACCCTAACTCCTAACCCTTACCCTAACCCTAACCCTAGCGCGCGCGCGCCGCCACCACCGCCGCCTCGTCGTTGCGGTGGCCGCGGCGGTCGGCGTGGCGGGCTTCGCCGACCGCCCCGGCCGCCGGCGCCGCCGGCGCGTCAGGCGCGGCCTGTTATAGGGGCATCTCTACTCGAATGGACAACCCCCTCTGATGATCTGGAATCGATGTCCATTCAATCCGACGAACAGGGATTCGAGCGATTTGGAGGGGGGCCTCTTCCATGTAGCGTAGCGGCTGTCCGCTCGATACGCCAGGCGAATTTGGGTGGACACCAATCGGACACCAATCGGATGTCAGATCTAAGGCGTACGGTGGAATTCAGCCAATCAGCTGTCGTTGCTGGCACAAATTTCAATGCAGTAGCCCACCTTCTATATCCACTCATCAAGGCCGCTTTTGAATGGACACCCCTATCCATTCAATATCGCAGGTGCCCCCCCCCCCCCCTGTGCCTGCACACTCACATGCACATAGTCGTTTACGGCACGTCACTCTCTCCCGCCACCGCCGTATTTCCCGCCACCGATGCACCACCATCCGGCCTGCACGCAGTCTCTGCTGCAGTCCCCCACCTGCTCCGTTGCTCGCCGTCCCAGCATTCCCAGTGTCGCGTGCCGCCAGCCCCCCCCCTGCATTTCGCCTCATGCAACACCTCTGATCCGCTCCCCCTCCGTGAAACGGTGCCTCACGCCGTTTCATCGCGCGAGGCTCTGCGGCCCGACTGTCTCGAGCCTCGACCGGCCCGGCGTCGCCCGGCACGTTTCTCCTCCGTGATTCGCTCCACCTCGCGCCCGCTTCATCGCCTTGCTGCTGCCGCAATTTCAGTGCGTACGCGAGATGATGCGAACAGGTCTATACGCACACACACTCCTCAGCGCCTCCCACACACAGTGTGGGCCCCGCAGGCATTGAACGCTGCACGCCTCTACGGTCCACGTCCCCCCAGTGCCGGGGCAGCGCGCGCCCGCCTACGTTTTCTGCGCGCGCGCGCGCAGGCCTTTGTGAAGCCAAACGTCTCTTTCAATGTGTTCCCCACCCGCGCTTGGAACCGCCTTTGACGAGGGCAGTCAGCCCTATCGCCGCTGGCCCACCCCACCTGTAACCGCTATGGCGCCGCAAATGTTTTGGCGCCCTTTAGCGTCAGCCACCGAGCCCAGGCTCGTTGGATGCACCCCGCTGCGTGCCGTCCAGTGGCGCGGTCTCCCACACAAGCAGCTCGGGAACCGACGGGCAGTCCGCACTCACGCGCTCTGCCTGCGCGCGTGCATCTCCCAGCATCTCAGCGGTCACTCTCCCCACTCTCCCCGCCGTTGTTGGCCGTGTACTCCCCCCCTGTCTCTTCCCTCTGAAACCTTCCTCCTCCTTCGCTCGGAAGTACGCCACACCTTCTTCGCTGCTGTCTCGACCTCCCCCCCCTGTGCGTGTCCTGCCGTGATGGCGCCGCGTGAGGAGTAGGCTGCCCTCCCTGTGGGAGCGGCAGCAGAGCAGGCGCCAGTGTCCGCCGCACCGGCTTCTGGTTCCCCTGCTGCTCGCGAGGCGTCGCATACTGGCTTTGCGCTCTGGCCTGCAGCGTCCAGCGTCGTTTGCGTCCCCTGCCAGACGACCCTGACGCGCGCCAGAGCTATTGCGCGCCAAATCTGCACCAGCAACCACAAGGTGGCGGCCACGGCGATGACGGCTTTAGTGTCCATCCTGATCGACGCTGGCAAGGCACTGCCCACGCACGTCGCTGCCGCTGTGGCTACGCCAAAGGCGTGCAAAGACCTGCTGGCGCCCCCCCCGTCGGCCAGTGCGCTGCTGGTGCGCTCCGCGTACGCGGCGGACACTGTCTGGCCGACTGCGCCAGACGCCCGGCACCCGGACGCCGTCGTCAGCCTGGACACCCAGTTTGTCTACGCGTGCTTCTCGTGTCGGTCGGCGGCGGCCACGGTCAAAGCGGTGCACAAGCCGGTGGGCGGCGCCGGCGTCGGCGTTTGTGGGGATGGTGGGTGCGGAGATGGCGACGAGGAAGCAGAGGGGCCTCCAGCCTCTGTCGTGACGTCGTGCAACAACTCCGCGTTCCACCGCGTCTCTGCGCAGACCTTTCTGCGCGGCAACATGACGGCCTTCTTTCCTGTCGCGTTTTCGCGCCTGCCGGGCAGTTCTGTGGCGATTTTGGGCGCCGGCAATGGTGCCGGCGCGGACCACACTGCCGGCCACGTTGCGGAGCCCGCCGGCGGCGGAGGCGAGGGCGGCACTGCCACTGCTGGAGGCGGTGCAGGGGATTGGGCAGCGCCGTCGACGCCAGCGCCGCCGTCGGCGGCGCTTTCCGTGGACGTCTTCTTCGGCATGAGCGCGCGTTCGGCGTCGTTTGGCGGGCGGCGCCGCAACAGTGCGTGGTCGACCCTGCCGACGGCCGAGCTCGAGTCGTCGCCGGCCTCCTGCGGCGGCCTGCTCCACATGTATGACTGGTTGGGGCACTTGCGGGAGGCCAATTGGACCCCGTCCAGCGTGCTGGACCGCTTTGGCGTGTACGTCAACCCGACGGACGCGACGCCCTCTGAGCCGTGCGGGTGGTTGTTCTTTCTGTCCCTGCGCGCGGCAGTGTCCAAGATGTTTGACAGCGCGCTCGGGCACCTGCGCAAGTTCGACCCGACGGTGTTGGGCAAGCTCGCCATTGGGTCGCTGCCGACGAAGCCGGCGGCGGGGACGGTTGCAAAGGCGGAGCAGGTCGGGCACTACCCTGCGTTCAGCATCCCGGTCCAGCCGCGCACGGTGGAGCGGTACGAGCACGACGCAGCGCTGGCGCTCAACGTGGCCGTCGTTGTAGGCCTCCATGCACGCCGGTCAGAGGCGGTGGCGCTGGAGGAGGGCACCGTCGTGCCCGACCTGAGCGGCCCCGTTTCAGCCGCCGTCGACGTCATTTGCGCGTCATACCCACCACCAGAGGGTACTCCGCTCGCGCCTTCACCCCCGTCCGGGTCGACTCCCCGTGCGGCCGTAGAGACGCCTGCGAAAGAGATTGGCGAGTGTCGTCTGTTGGAGCCGACTGCCGTGGCACTGGTGGCCCTTTGCCATGAGCGGTTCGACCCTCTGAGCGTGGCGAATGGGGGGTGGGGCAAGCTGCAGTCCGACGTGTCCCTGTTGCTCCCTCTTCTGTCTGTGCTTTATGTACACCACTCGTCGCGGTCGCCTGCGACGTTGATGGCGGCGGCGGCGACGGCAGGCGGCGGCGGCGGCGGCGGCAGAGGGGCATCTGCTGCGGCTTGCGCGAGCGGGGTGTCCAATGTGGACGCGACTGGGGCGCAGCACTTGGCCGCGTCCTTGTTGTTTGCTGTGCGCATCGCCAACACGGTGCACTTTATGCACCAGCAGCACGCGACGGTGGAGGAGCTGTTATCGCAGATTGCCTACCTCAGCGACCCGAGCGAGACAACCGCCGCGTCGTCGGTTGTCTTGCTGTACGCGCGGTCGGCCAGGATGGCAGCCGCGGAGACCGAGGCACCCGTGTACCTCCCTTGCCACGAGCCGTCGCACGTTTGTAGAATTCCCCCGTCGCTCGGCACCGGCCATTGCGGCGCTTTGCTCGGCCGGGCGTCCATATCAGCACTGTTGCTGTCGGGCAGCGCGTGGCGGCGTTTCAGGATGAGATGTTTCGCCGCACGACCGACCTGCTCTTTGCGTATGACCCGGTCTCATCGGGGGTGGTCGGGCCCGACGCGCTGTTGCTGGTCGACCGCGTGAGCAACGCCGACCCTGGCGTCTCGCTCCTGCAAATTTCTGAGAACGAGCAGGTCCGCGGTGGGTGGGTGAGCCACTTTTCGAGCAGCGGCGCGCTCGACGGCAACGCTGTGCCCGTGCGCCCGTCGTACAAGGCCGCTGACGGGGGGGGCGAGGGCGCTCAAGAGGTCGACCCAGTTCAACCGCCGAATACTTGCGACGCGGCCGCCTTTGAGGCCCACCGCATCGACTGTGAGGAGCTGCGCTCCCTGTTCTGGGCGCTCATCTACATTGTCTCTGGCGCGCCTTCCCGCCAGACAGAGAGTGCGGAAACGACACTCTGTGCGTCTGCGGCGCGGCCGCTGCGGTCGTTGCACATCCACGAGGGCCTGTTCTTCACCATTCTCGTCTACAACAAGAATCAGAGCGTCTCAGAGGTCGTCGGGCGGCCCATATCCCTGTGGCTAGACACAAAGTCGTCGTCGCTTCTCCTCATGTACTTTGTTTTTGTGGAGCCCCTCGACGCTTACTTTGCGCGCGCCGTTGCGGGGCGTGGGGACGGGGTGACCATGACTACGGCGCGCGCGGGGGGTCCAGCAACCACCCCCCCGTCGGTCATTGACCGGTCTCTCTTCTTTCGCGACCGGGCCGGCAAGGCGCTGCCGGTGAGCCGCCTCAACTGGGCGCTCCAAGACAAGCTCCTGGGCGGCACTTCTTCCGTCCCTGTCTGTGTGCAGCTGTGGCGACAGTGGGCGGCCGGGGCGGCCAAGCAGATCACCAAGATTGACGTGTTGGACGCCAGCTTTGGAGCGCTTACCGGCCGTGGTGGTGGTGGTGTCGGTGGTGCTGTGTCTTCCCCGGACTTTTCGGGCTTGCCAAGCATTGGGAACGCCGTCGTTGGCACCAACATTGGGGGCATCCTCGAGCAGCAGAGCATTCACAGCGCGCTGACGGCGGCCGCCAGCTATGCGGGAGACCCGACGCTGTCGAACAACAGGGTCAACACTGCCAGTGTGTTTCTCTTCCGGCGTGCCTCTGCATGCTGCCAAGCAGCCAAGGGTCTGCGCTCTGCGCACCCGGGCGGCAGTGCGGGGATGCGGCGCCCGCTAGAGCCCAACCCCACGACCGCCGCGGCGGCCGCGCCAGAGCCTTCCCCTCTGCCGCCGTACCGGCAAACAAACAACAACTGCAGCGGCAGCGGCAGCGGCGTGACGGTGACTCCTCGCCGGCCACCCGTTTCCCCTGTGTCTCAAGTTGTTGCGCTGCTGCCGCAGCTGTGGCTTTCCCGCATGTACCGGGTCGTCCGGTTGGCGGCAGAGGCGCTGGCCGACGTCGAGCTGTGGCGGCTGTACGGCGCCAATGCAACGTACGAGACGGAGCAGCAGCAGCAATCCGTGCATGCCCTGCTACATGCACGCGACCGACAGACGGTGCTGACGGTGCTGCCCCCGGGGGGGGGTAATACCAACGTTTGGCTGCTGCCGTGCGCTGTCGAGCGCCGCGCTGCCGAGGCTGCCGCGTGGGCTTCGGCATTGACCGGGCTCGGCGGCGCCCGCAGTGGCGGCACTCCGGCTGCTCCTGCGGCGGCGGCCCAATCTC
>ENA-ORXR01002323-ORXR01002323.1-marine-metagenome-genome-assembly--contig:-NODE-2323-length-18336-cov-3.311134_pt1 | contig 18336 bp, 19 predicted proteins | sample MGYA00237866_ERZ511479 | MGnify/ENA metagenome assembly ERZ511479 | reverse complement strand
AAATTAGGGTCGAAGTTTTCTCTGCCATCCTGCAACGGATGCTCGTAGACGCCCCGACCATCGCACTGCCAAATTTCAACTTTCAAATTAGGTAACGGTCTACCCTGACGATCCAGAACCCGCCCAGCCAACACTATAGGCTGACCCACCAAATCTTGATTAGCGCGCACCAAATTGCTTCGAACAGGGATAGGGTCAATAGGGTAAAATGGCCCTTCTTGATCTTCTGGTGTTGGCTTTCGATTAGCAGCCAGCAAATCAAATGGTGTTGCGAGAAAGCCCACTAGACCTAAAAATTGTCGTCGCTGCATGTTGTTAACCCTCGATAATGATTTGTTATGGATTATCATGCCTGACTGTCAGAAGTTATAATTACCATTTTGCAAGACAGAAAATCACAATATTCTGCAATGAGTACGCAGCGACTCGGCAATAAGATCTAATTTTCTGCCTCAGGAAACATTTTCTCGTAAAGTATTCTCAATCTGCTCTAGCAGTCGGTTTACCAAATTAATTTTAGAACAATCCGAGCGAGTCAGTACTCCTAAGATACGTGGAATGGTACTGGGGCCAAGTGGCAACTTTCTAAGCTTCGCGTAAGTTGGGTCCGGCATACACAGATTGGGAACAATCGAAATCCCCAGATTATGAGCGACCATACTGCAAAGCGTTTCAGTTGACTCCATCACCATCACTTCACGTACCGTGACATTATTCTGCATCAACCATTCCTCGACAACCATCCCCATGGCCGCCCGTTTAGTATGACGAATGTACGGCATTTCCCGAAGCAATTGCAAAGGGTCATCTCCAACTACCTCCGGCGAGGCCAGCAGTACCAGCTCTTCCTCAACAAAGGGAAACCAGCTGTGGTTTTTGTCGATAATGGGAGGCTCGCTAATGACGGCAGCGTCTAATGCGCCCCGTGTGACCTGATCGTGTAACTCCCCAGAAAGTCCCGGCACTACACGAATATGTAAATCCGGATAGCTACCCATTAAGCGCTTGATGGATTTTGGGATCAGCTCTCTGATGGTAGATGGCACTGCGCCCAAGGTTAACTCACCGATAAACTGCGCATCACCCGTCAGATCATCAAGAATTGTTTCATAGGAATGCACAACCAATTGAGCCTTAGGCACCAGCGCTTTGCCGAGTTGATTTAGGCGAGGGGTTCGCTGGGAGCGATCAAATAAACTGACGCCAAGGGTTTCCTCTAATCGTTTCATCTGCTGCCCAATTGCAGCATGAGACACGCAGATATGATTCGCCGCAGCGCTAAAACTACCTCTTTCTGAAATAGCGATTAGTGTCTTGAACAACTGAACTGACATTGAGTTTTTCCGGCCATGTTGTTTATTCCAGTCTTTAGAATAGGAGATTTTATATAAACTATTAATTCACAAAACACTCTATTCACAAGCCTTATCTAAAGCAATGCTTTACGATAAATAAAATACTTTTAGTTTGCATTTCATATGGTTTTACATAACTCTGTTGAACCCATTTAGTGATACTCAGGAGTGAGAATGTCGGTAGACGAGAAAATTGTTCAGGACCTTGTCAATAACAAGGTCGAACTAGTAACCACGGTGCCCTGCAAGCAGTTGGCCGGAGTCATCGAGACGATTGATGCCTGTGAAGATATCTACCACATTCCTTCTAATAAAGAAGATGAAGGGATGGGTATCTGCGCAGGTGCTTTCATGGGCGGTAAGCGCTCAGCGATCATTATGCAGAACACTGCGATTGGTGTGACCGTGAACACACTAGCCACGCTAACGCAGTACTACCGCATGCCGCTACCGATGCTGATCAGCTATCGAGGTGAGTTAGGCGAGCCGGTGGCTTGTCAGGTTGAGATGGCAGTGCACACTAAAGCAATTCTGGCACAAATGAATATCCCGACTTACCACTTCCATCACGAAGATGATGTGGCTGAGCTGGATAAGATTTTGCAGTATACGTTTATGTGTAACAAGCCGGTCGCGATTTTGACTGACGCTAGCTTTTGGAAGGGGTATTAAGATGATTCGTTCAGAGGTATTAAAGAGCCTGATTCCGGTCATTTCAGATCATTTTACCGTGTGCAATATCGGCTTACCTAGCCAGGAAATGCATATGATGGATGATCAGGCGACTAACTTTTACATGCTTGGCACAATGGGCTTATCGTCTTCGATTGGTCTGGGTTTGGCTTTAGCGCAGAAGCAGAAAGTTATTTCTATTGATGGTGATGGTTCGGTGCTCACTAACTTTGGCACCCTGCCTACGATTGCTAATAATGTTGCAGATAATTTCATTCTGTTGATTATCGATAACGGCAGTTACGGCTCAACGGGTGATCAGCCCACTTATGCGGGTCAGAAGACTTCTCTGTCAGCAGTGGCTTCGGCGTGTGGTTGTGAGAATGTGGTGGAGTGTCAGGCGGAAGATGCGGTTGAGACGATGAAGGCTGCATTGGCTAGTGACAAGATGACGATCATTGTTTGTAAGTGTGAGTCTGGGAATATTCCAGTGCCGGTTATTACGATGGATCCTGTGGTGATTCGGGATCGGTTTATGACGGAGATGGCTAAGCGGAACGCTGAGTAGTTCTGTTGTCGCTGGTGCATGGTTGTTCAGAAACGCTTCGCCTCCTTAATGTTTAATGGTAAAGCCCATTAGTATGAGCGGAGTCGGAAGGCGCTTATTCTGAACAACCATGCCCCAGCTATTACGGTGGGTTGCTGCGAGTTTTATTGAATAGACTTCAGCTAACAGCAATCCTTAGGCATTGAAATGCCGCAGCAGGACATTACGGTTGCATCGTTCTTACAACAATCTGTGAGTAAATAGTTGAGCACCCCTCCCAATTGTTCAAAGTTAGCGCGATAGACAATCTGCCTCGATACTCGTTCTGATGAAACCAACTGTGCTCTTTCCATCGCCGAGATGTGAAAGGAAACCTTGGAAGGCGCAGCTGAGACTGCTTCACCGATTGATCCCGCTGAATCACCGTCAGAGCCTGATGCCACCAGATGCTTTAAGATTCTAAGTCGTACTTCATGGGACAGTGCGCTTAGTGCTTCGATTACTTGACTTTCATTCATATTTCAATATTATTAGAAACGTTGAAATAAAGAATATCATAAATCATGGCTGACCAAAATATTAATATTTACGAGCTGAAAGCAGTTCTTGAAGCGAACCCAGATTCACCACTCGTTTTTAGTTTTGACGGTCAAGCGATCAATCCTAGCTACCACGTGACTGAAGTTAAACACGCCGCAATGAATTCGCTTGACTGCGGAAGCGGTAAAGATCAGTGGGAAGAAATCACTGTACAACTGCTTGATGGCTCTGCCCTTTTCAAAGGCAAACATATGAGTTGTGGGAAATTCATGGGGATCGTTGGCAAGGCAATTGAATCGCTTTCATTTGATGAGAACACGCTTACTTTTATTGAGTTTGCGCCCAATAATGAAGGCCTCAGGAAATTAGTTATCGACAGAGTTGATCATAATGAAGGACAGGTTTTGGTACACTTATCAAGCCCCACTGCGCTTTGTAAACCGTACCATCGGGCAATGGCAGGCAAGCTTGCTGAGCAGCCCAGTAATTCGTGCTGTGGAACTGGCATGCCAAAAGTTACAGGGGCTTGTTGCGGTGAAACTAGCAAAGTCAAATTAAGCAGCACATGCTGCGGCTAAAGCGAGCCAGACAAATCACTCTTTTTTATCATCCGTTCTTTCGCCGACACGACGTCGCCGTGTCTCATTAGCAGACTGGTGAACCGACAATTGCAACTTTCATCCCTACGCAATGAAAGGTAATATCATTGTCAATGCGGATAACGCTCAATACTGTTGAGGAATTGGCAGCTGACCGACTGAATGGGGGGAGACATAATGACAAACGGAACAACGGCATGAGCGCCTCAGTACTAGCTGACAAAATATCAGACGCACAAATTGAGGAATTCCAACGTACCGGTGCAGTCTGCCTACGCGGTGTATTCGAGCAAGCATGGCTAGATAAACTAGCGGTCGGTTTAGACAAAAACTTCGCTGACCCCGGCCCTTGGAACACGGTCTATACCCCCGAAGGCAAGCCTGGTGGCTTCTACGACGACTATTGCAACTGGCAGCGAATCGAGGAATATGAAACCTTTATAAAGCAATCACCCGCCGCTGAACTCTCGGCACGGCTCATGCGTTCCACTGCCTCACGCATTTATCACGAGCATGTATTGGTAAAAGAGCCCGGCACGCTGGAAACGACACCGTGGCATCACGACCTGCCCTACTACGGGGTAGATGGCGATCAACTCTGCTCGATTTGGTTGCCGCTAGATAAAGTTCCACAAAGCGTTTGCCCGGAATTCGTGGCAGGTTCGCACAACGCTGGCACGCTGTATTATCCACGACTGTTTATTAATAACACCAACTACGCTGAAGGGATCGACGGCTATCAAACGATTCCCGACATCACCGCTGAACGTGACCAACATGAACTGTTGTCGTGGGATTTGGAGTTAGGCGACTGCATCGTATTTCATATGCGTACAGTGCATGGTGCGCCAGCCACAACGGGATTGAAATCGCGACGACGGGCGTTCTCCACACGCTGGATGGGTGATGATGCGCGCTTTGCAAAACGCGCATGGAAAACATCGCCGCCCTACCCTGAAGTTGATTTGCAAGCGGGTGATGAGATGGAACATGCCTCGTTTCCGATTTGCTGGCAGGACACTAAATAATCACAGAGCAGTGCATTAGACAATTATAGAACCGACTATGAGCGTTATCCACCAACCTACATCGATCGACCCGGAGACTTTACAGCGAGGCATCGACAATCTCCTACTCACCTGCGTTAACGTAAAACAAGGCGAATCCGTTTTATTGGTAAAAGAGCCCGATGGGCTTCCCTTGTACTCATCAACAATCTGTGAATTAGTTGAGACACGCATTGATAAGCACTGATCTGGAGCGCTGGGAAGGCATTTCATTTGCCAGCCCGCGCTATTTGCATGTGCATACCTGTGGTGACGTGGCTCCCTGTGAGCTCCTACAGAACCAAAACGCTACCGTGCCTAATATTTCAAGCAGGAAAGTACCAGCATCATCACCCCCGATTAATTCTCATCTTTTGGTTTAGCTTGCTTACCCTCAGCCTGCTTATTGTCCGCAATCAAACTAATCATCTCAAACATAACCGACATCGCCTATCCTTTCACGAATGTGGATGAACGGCTGGGGTATGGAAATTAGCGAAACGGTTGCTGTCACTGATAACGGTGTTGAATGCCTGACAAATTACCCGCGTGGTGTACACGTCGTTAACTAAAATTAGGCGATTTTCTTTAACAGCTCATAGCTTGCTATCGCACAGGCTGTGGCTACATTCATTGAAGAATTGATGCCTGACATTGGGATATAAACGCTGAAATCTGACGCCTCTAGCAGTGCATCAATCACACCCTCATGCTCGGCTCCAACGATTAAGCAAATCTTATCGTCCTTAACCACCGGAGCTTCGCTAACTTCAACACTGTTGGTGGCTAGCTCAAGGCTGACAATTTTGTAGCCCGCTGCTTTTAGCGCTTGTATGGCGTCAAAAGGCGATTCGGTATACTCATGAGGAACATATTTTTCTGTGGAACGCGCTGTTTTTTTGATTCTAAGATTAGGAGGCGTTGGCGAAGTCCCTGATAAATAAATTTTCTCTACACCTAACGCATCAGCTAAGCGAAATAAGCTGCCAATATTTTGTGGTGTATGAAGATTATGGACAAGGTAACACATAGGCTTGGTAAGCCTTTGCGGCTTATGATCAGTATGTTCGAGCTGTTTTACCATAGAATAATTAAGTCTAATATCAAGTTGAAATATAACTCACTGCGCCACTTTCTTGCATAAAATAGCTTTGCCAGCTGCCGCAAAATAGACATGCGCACTCCCAAAAACTAATCACCCTCACTATGTACTCACTCTCTCCGTTTTGAAAATACATTGAGAATGCGCAGCAATTTGGTTATTAGACGATGATTTCAGAGCTTTTTGTATCATCAAACAACACTAAGGAATTTGCAGGTTTAAATCAAATCTGTAAACTACGTAAAGTTTTACCAACTATTTGATTCGTGATAAGATTTTTCGATCTTTGTAATTATGCATATGAAGAATCAATCCTAAAATAATCCGACAAGGGGCCTCAATTATGTTACGGATGACACTATTAATTAGTTTTATCGTTACGCTGGTGTTTGCATCGACAGCTCACGCAACCAGCAGCGAGCGTCTATATTTCGCATCCAAAGGTGGCTACCTTCAAGCCGCTAAAAACTTAATTGAAATGGATCGGGCTAACACCTCTTATATCAACCCAAGGAACGGTGAGACAGCACTTTTTGCTGCCGTTCTTAGGAACGATATCCGAATGGCGGAATATCTGCTTGAGCAACGCGCTAATCCTAACCAGCCTGATCTAAACCGAACCTATCCTTTGAGCCTAGCAAGTCAGTCGAATAACTTTCATATGGTCAAGTTGCTGCTAGACAATGGCGCTTACGCCGGCCCTATAGATCTGGACGGCAATACACCGTTACACCACGCCGCTCGCTTAAACAGCTTAGATACGGTGAAGATGTTATTAGAAAAAAAAGCACCTCCCGGACACGTCAATAAAAATCGTACGGTTCCGCTGCACTTTGCCAGCCGATTCGGCAATACGGAAATGGTAAGACTCCTACTTGAAGCTGGAGCAAATGCGGGCTTAGCTGACGAGGAGAACATCTCTCCTTTGCACTATGCAGCGCAGTCGGGCAATTTTGCGGTGGTGAAAATGTTGCTGGAAAAGAAAGCCATCGTAAATCCAGTCAAACGAGACGGGGTTACGCCGCTGCACGAAGCAGCAGCCGCAGGGCACCTTAGCATCGCACAGTATTTACTGGAAAATGGCGCAAATGTAGAGGCTAAAACTATCGGCGGTTGGTTACCGCTGCATCATGCTGTTCGTTTTGGACATCAGAGAATTGCCAACTCATTGCTCTACAACCGCTCACCGTTTAATGCTCGCACCAAAGAAGGTAAAACCGTTTTTGACCTGGCAAAACTTGGAAAGCAAGACGGCATGGTGAAGTTTCTAAGAAAATATGCCAAAAGAAAAGGCAGACGTATTCCTAGACCAAGAAAACCTGTTGCAAAGGCTATTGCTCAAATAGAATCACAACCAAAACCTGCGGGAAAAAGTAAATCAAATGCCTCGGCTTCATCACTAGATAAATTAGGGTTGGATGCAAGCGCTGTCGCGGCTCTACTGAGCATCGGAAACTAATTCAAACTGCTATGTTTGCGGTATGCGTTAATTTTCAGATTAAGCAAGGGGCAATGGAGAAATTCATACCCCTGACGCACCAACAAGCAACCCTATCTCTAAGAAACGAACCTGCCTGCAAGCATTTCGATGTTTGCAGCGATCCTGAAAAGCCGAATGAAGTTTTCCTATACGAACTCTATGACGACGCTCAAGCGTTTGAAACTCACTTAAAAACGCAGCATTTCATCGAGTTTGATAAAGCAGTCTCTGACATGATAACTAGCAAAATGGTTAATACATTTACAGAGGTATTCACTCCCTAAATAATCGAAGTCGGTTTCTGATCACCCAACACTTAAGTAAAGTTTCCAAGCCTCAAATGCTCTCCTGTCTAACTTCCCAAAACGAGGCTAATACTTGTCACTTTCTGAACTGCTGCAAAACTACCTGTTTGTAACAACACCATTTCAACTAGCTTGTCTCTTCCTCATTGTATTTGTAGCCTCCATCGTTAGTATCATTATGTTTAGGGGAGTTCAGAAGGATATCGACTATAAATTACTGCTGCCACTGTCCATAGGCAACCTACTAGCCAGTATAATAGGCGTTTCAATTCTTACCGTAATCAATCCCGCGCTACTGCAAATACTTATGGCTCTTTATCTCGCCATTATTTGTGTACTCAGCCTGATAAAACTGCAATTAAAGCCAGACCCATCTACATTGAGAGTCGGTATAGCAGGGGTCATAACAGGAATAATCAACGGCATGTCAGCAATGGGCGGATTAGTGAAAACCTTACTCAACTATCAATAGTTGGATGCTGATAAGTTTTTCACAGTGCTTTTTTCATAAACCATCGACAATGGATCGCAGGAAATTGCTCCTCTGAGTTTTCCAACTTACCAAATATTTCATAACCAAGTCTCGAGTAAAAGTGCTTAGCCGAAGGGTTTGAAGTATCCAACCACACCGAATGACAATCTAGCTCTTTAGCCTTGGCTTCGGCAGCATTCATAAGTGAGCGCCCTATCCCACCACCTCTCTGGCACTCAGCAACCCAAACAACTTTAACCAGCAGCCAACTATAAGAAGTACTCGCAACCAGCCCTCCTATAACCTCACCTTCAGTACTCTTAGCGGATAAAGTAAAATCAGTATTAAGGGATTGCTGCAAATCATTTCGAAGGGAAATTAACAATTGAGATTCAAGCAACTCAGCCAAACTTTCATCACCCTGCTCAATTGTTAAACCTGACCCAGAAACCTTCATCCCTTAACACTCCACAACCAAAACTATGAACACAAGCCATCAGTTCATGAAAATAATCCCCACTAACTTCTCCAACGAGCAATAGGCTCATGCAACGTCTGCAACCCCTCAACCGCCTCCCCATCAATCCGCGCAATCAACAACTTCGCCAGTTCACTGCCCGCACTAAACAAATCCTCCGACACTGTATCAATCGTCGGATACATAATCGGCAAAATCTTTGTCGTCTGCTTACAAATCAGATCATAGTCCTTGCCCAGACTAATCCCCATTTCCTCAAGCCCACTGATAATCGCCAACGCAACCAACTCGTTATTACAAATAATCGAATCAAATCGCTCAGCTTCTGGCTGCTGCGCCAAAGTACGACCAAACGCACGCGCCTCATCCGTCGTGTTCAGCACCTCAACATTCTTTAAAACGTCACCAGCCAAACGATGCTCTGCAATTGAACGATTAAAGCCACCCACAGTATTGGAGTAGTTAGTCGTTCCATTATCAACAGCGGCCAATAAAACCCGACGACGTCCTTTGCTAGCCAACCGTTCTACCGCAAGCTCAACATAACGTTCCGCATGAAAATCATGATAAGCATGTGGCGTATAAAACTCGGTGCGGCCGTGGGAAACCATGGGAAGACCCGCATCCATAAGCAACTGAACACGTGGATCACGCGCGCTGGTGTGCGTCAAAATAATGCCATCAGCCGAACGATTTTCCAGGACATATCGAACCGCTTCTTCAGGATCAGAATGATCAAACTCTGGTACCACATCCAAATGATACTGAGTCCCCTGAATATACGCACCGATGCCTTGAATGAGTTGCTGAGTGAAGTCGAGTGTCTTTTGATCCGCCGATAAAACCAAGGCTAGTACATTGGTTCTGCCTGTACGAAGACGTACACCCGCCCTGTTAGGCACATAGCCAATTTCCCGGGCAGCCTCAGCGACTTTATCCCGGGTTGATTGCTTAAGATTGCTACCATCGCGCAACGATAGGGATACTGTGGAAAGACTCAGGCCGGTCATTTCCGCAATAGTTTTAAGCGTTGGCGGTTTAGTATTCATAAATATTTCATATTGCCGATGTTTTTACCGTTAAAAATGCAACGTTGCAATTTCTGTAAACTACAACAGCCTCCTCCGCTTGGCAATCACTAATAAACTTGATGTATTGATAGTTATTTAACTATTGATTTTTAATTTTATATATTGCATCGTTGCAATTCTGCTAAAAAATTTCCATTTGGAGGAGATCATGAAGTACCCATCAAAAGGCCTCATCGGCCGTGTCGTATTAAGTACTGCGATCAGCTTTGCCATGCTGGCAGGCACCGCTAGTGCAGAAGATATCCGCTTCTGGACGACAGAAGAACAAGCACCCCGTTTGGCCAAGCAGCAAGCAATGGCTGACGAGTTTAAGAAAAAGACGGGGCATAACGTAGAAGTTATTCCGGTGACAGAAAAAGACCTCGGTACACGTGCTACCGCTGCTTTTGCTGCCAATGACCTACCAGACGTTATTTATCACACATTGCAATACGCACTGCCTTGGGCAGAAGCCGGGATTCTGGACACAGAGTCTGCAACTGAAGTGGTTCGTGAGCTAGGTAAAGGCACCTTTGCTTCAGGTTCTCTATCGATGGTGGCATACGGAAACGGCATCGCGTCTGTTCCGGTTGATGGCTGGACTCAGATGATTGTTTACCGGGCTGACCTATTCAAAGAGAAAGGTCTCGAGCCACCGACCAGCTATGCAAACGTAGAAGCAGCGATTAAAGCACTACATAATCCACCTGAGATGTACGGCTTCGTTACAGCGACAAAGGTTGATGAGAACTTCATGAGCCAGGTGCTTGAGCATGTATTCTTAGCGAACGGTGTTTCACCTGTTGGCGCTGATGGCTTCAAGGCACTTGAAGATGGCCCAACGACAGAAGTTCTTAACTTCTACAAAGCACTAGCTAAAGCATCACCTCCGGGTGAATTGTACTGGAAGCAGTCACGCGAAATTTATCTGGACGGTAAAGCGGCAATGATCATTTGGTCTCCATCAATTCTTGATGAGTTAGGCGGTCTTCGTGACAGTGCTCCGGTAACTATTAATGATGACCCAACGACTAAAGAGCTTGCTCAGAAGACCGGAATCATCACAACGTTTGCTGGTCCATCTAACCCAGACGGTGCAGCATGGGGCGACGTTCGTTACTTCGGCATAACAGCTGACGCAGAAACGGATGTGGCAAAAGAGTTCGTTAAGTTCTCAATGGACGAAGGCTACATGCAGACTCTATCTATCGCTCCAGAGGGCAAATTCCCAGTACGTAGTGGTACAACTGCCGAAAAGAACAAGTTTACAGAAGCTTGGTCGATGCTAGATGTTGGTGTTGATCGTAAAGCGCCTCTTTCTGACATCTACGCACCTGAGATCATTGCTGACATCGTTAGTGGTCTAAAGACAGCTAAGCGTTGGGGCGTTGAAGAAGGTCAACTCTCTCTAGCGTCTAAAATGATCAACGGTCAGGCAATCAACCGGGTCGTGCGTAAGTTCATCGACGATGAAATTGATGCCGCTGCTGCGATCAAAGAAATGAATGAAGAGCTGGCTAAAGTAAAGTAAGTCGGAGTTTCCTCCAAGTGGTGGCATGGCGAGTCTGTGCCACCACACCTGTTACCATCCTATACCTAATTTCTAAACGGTTAGTCCTATGACAGTCGCCACTCCACCAAAAACGCGTGGGGCACTGGCCCGACGAGAGGCAAGACTCGCCTGGGGCCTGTTACTGCCCACCATTACTATCGTCAGCCTGGTTATCATCCTACCGCTGATTGCGATTTTTTGGATTAGTGTCAAACCTATTGGCCTAGCAGATCTAAGGCCAGTTGCCCCCATTGTTAAAGAGAATCTCCTAGGCAGTGGAGAGAAGTTACGCATTGAGTATCGCGTCCGAAACTCTTCTCAGGATAAGCCACTGCAAGCGATTGGTTTTTCCGACGTTATTCCTGAAGGCATCACGCTAAAAGAAATTCCTGAGGGTTGCGCACTGAGCGGTCAGAACTTTTCTTGTGACTTTGGTGACGTCGACGGTGGATTTAATCAAAAACTTAAAATTCCGGTAGAACTCACAAGCGATAAAAAAACATCCAAAACCGCCATAAGAGCGACGTCGATTGCCACAACTGGCACGGGTGAGAACATATTCACCAATAGTGAATTTACCTTAGATAATTTCAAACGGGTGTTTGACAGCAGTGAGTTTATGTCTGTGCTGTGGGCAACCGTTTTCTACACCGTCGTGGGTACCATTGGCGCTTTACTCGTGGGCCTGTTTGCCGCCATGCTACTCAATAAAAGCTTTAAGGGTCAGGGCATCTTGCGCGGTTTATACTTGTTTCCCTATGTTTCACCCATTATAGCCGTGGCCTTTACCTGGGTTGCTTTGTTCGATCCCTTCTCAGGTTCAGTCAATGCTTTGCTTATCCAGATGGGCAATATCACGACACCGATAAACTTCTTTGGCGATCGACCGCTGGCCTTGATCATGGTTACCGTTTTTGAAATCTGGCGTTATTTCCCCTTATCGTTCCTGTTTATCTTAGCCCGAATGCAATCGATAGATCACGATATGTATGAAGCGGCTGATATGGATGGCGCTAGCCCTTTCCAGAAATTCTGGTACTTATCAGTGCCACAGCTGCTGGGCATTCTGAGCGTTTTGTTCTTACTTCGCTTCATCTGGACCTTCAATAAATTTGACGATATTTTCTTATTGACCGGTGGTAATGCCGGAACCAGAACCTTAACCGTTAATGTTTATGAGCAAGCGTTTGCCGTCTCAAATATTGGGGCAGGTGCTGCGGTGGCGGTTGTTATTTTTGCCACCCTGCTTATCTTTAGCCTACTGTTCCTCCGCTATCTTTCACGGGAGGAAGGCTTATGAACGCCATCCGACAAGGTGTGCTCACCTCTAGTGTCATCGGCATACTCTGGGCCTTTATTATCGCAACAACGGTGTCCGTCACACTGTCATTTGCAACTGGCCTTGCCTTCAAGCCCGCCGTTATTGGCTGCCTATTACTGGGCTTAGTGTTTGGCCTGATCGCAATGTTCTGGAAGCAACGCGCATTGGTTTATACGGCAATAGCCGCGCTAGGCACCTTATCCCTTTTCTCACCGATTAGCCCAATAACAGTAGGAGAGGACGTCGGCTTGATGCATCAAATCATGGCGGGCCTGCTATTCGCACTAGCAATGTCCTTGCCCCTAAACAATATGATGCAAGAGGTTACCCCAGGCGCATTAACTCGCCATGCCTTTGAAGATGCCATTATTCGTTTTCTGACGGGCTTCGGTTACATCGTCTTTACCGCAATCGTGCTGATACCTTTTTACGTCATGGTAATGACCAGCCTGAAATCACAGCAGGCTCTATTGAAAAACCCACTGGATTTCTCAATCGACTTTGAGCGTGGCTGGGACCTATTTCGCAGTTATTCTGAGTTGTTCGGGCAGTTTAACTTTGGCAATTATTTGTGGACGAGCTTTTACGTCTCAGTGCTTACAGTCATTATCACGCTACTCTTTTCAGTGCCAGGTGCGTACGCCGTTGCACGTCTTAGATTTAAAGGCAGAGCGGCCTTCTCGCGTTCTATCCTGCTGATTTATATGGTTCCAATGATTGTATTAGCGCTACCTATATACATTGGTTACTCGATGACAGGACTGCGCAACACCATTATTGGCCTAATCATGATTTATCCCGTCACGACCATTCCAGTTGCACTCTATATGTTGCAAGGTTACTTCCGTGGCCTGCCGGTTGAGGTTGAAGAAGCAGGATTGATGGATGGATTAACCCGGCTACAGGTGATCCTTAAAATCACCTTGCCGCTATCATTACCCGCCATGGTTTCCGTATCGCTCTACGTCTTTATGATCGCATGGAATGAGTTTTTACTGGCATTTATGCTGCTTGACGACCCGTCAAAGTTCACCCTGACGCGAGGCGTCACCATGCTTAATTCATCAGAAGTGCCGCGCCAACACTTAATGGCAGGCGCAGTGATTGCCACCATACCGATTATGGTGCTGTTTCTGGGACTCGAACGCTTTATGACCAAAGGCCTCACCGCAGGCTCTGTTAAAGGATAGAACGCTATGAACTCTGTTAAATCGATGGATCAAACAGCACGTGAGATTCTTCGGCTCAATAATAAAGGCAGCTACACCGTGCCGACACATGGCTTGTATCCTTATCAATGGAACTGGGACAGCGCGTTTGCGGCATATGGGTTTGCACAGTTTGATATTGACCGTGCCTGGGTGGAACTGGAAACGCTGTTTTCCGGTCAGTGGGATAATGGCATGGTGCCGCATATCTTATTTCACGAGGACGACCCCGGTTACTTCCCCGGCCCTGATGTCTGGCAAGGCACTGGACCAATCCCCTCTTCCGGCATCAGCCAACCGCCTATTGCCGCCACCATGGCCAAGCTCGTGTATGACCGAGATCCGGTAGAAGGCAAAAAGCGCATGGAATCGCTCTATGACAATATGCTCGCTTGGCATCAATGGTTTATGGATTGGCGTCTGGATAACGATGCGGTTTGCATTACGCATCCATGGGAAGCAGGTCGTGACAATGCGCCGGATTGGGACATTGCGATGGCAGCAATAGAACCTGGTGATGTTGGCGAATACACGCGTCGCGATACGGCGCATGTTGATAGCTCGATGCGACCGACTAAATATGATTATGATCGTTATCTTTGGCTGGTACAGCGCGGCGCTTCACTAAACTGGGACGATGCAGCCATGTTGGAAGGAACACCATTTCGGGTAGCTGACCCTACGATGACCTTCACTCTGCTACGCGCACAACGTGACTTGGCGGAATTTGGACGACTGCTTGGAAAAGATGTCTCAGATACCGAAGCTGCGATTAATCAACTTGAACTCGGCGCGCAATCTCTTTGGAATGAGAAGCTAGGCAGCTATGACTCACGTGATGTGAATTCAGAACAATGGGCGGGATCAATATCCAATGCCTCCTTCCTTTGCTGGTATGCAGGAATCGAAGCGCCAGAAATGCACAAGTTGTTGGAGGATGTGATGGCTAATGTTAAATACGGTGTGCCCTCCTTAGATGTTCGCAATAAAAGCTTTGATGGGAAACGCTACTGGCGTGGTCCGGTTTGGGCAATCATGAACACCTTAATCGGCATGGGTATGGATGAAATGGGCATGAAAGAAGGCGCTGAACTTCGCAAATTAACCGCTGATTTGATCACCGAACACGGCTTTTCCGAATACTTTGACCCGCGTGACGGCACACCCGCTGGAGGCCAGTCGTTCACTTGGACGGCCGCTATCTGGTTAGGTTGGGCATCACCGAGTGCAGGAGCAAACTAATGGGCGCGATTACACTTAAAGCAGTAGAAAAATGGTTTGGTGACGTGCAAGTCATCAAAGGTGTGGATCTTGATATTCACGACGGTGAGTTTTTGGTTTTTGTTGGCCCATCGGGCTGCGGTAAATCCACCCTGCTGCGCATGATTGGCGGACTTGAGGATATATCTCGTGGTGAACTGGAGATTGATGGCAACGATGTAACCGATCATCCGCCTTCAAAACGTGGCCTGTCGATGGTTTTTCAGTCCTACGCACTCTATCCGCATATGTCAGTGCGCGACAATATGGGATTCTCGCTGAAAACAGCGGGAGCGCCAGTCGCTGAAATCAAAGCTAAAGTTGATGCTGTTGCGGAGACGTTGAAACTCACGGAATATCTGGATCGCCGCCCGAAAGATTTGTCAGGTGGACAACGTCAGCGTGTTGCGATTGGTCGCTCTATCGTGCGCGAACCAACTGCCTTCTTGTTTGATGAGCCCCTATCAAACCTTGATGCCTCCTTGCGTGTGGAAATGCGCTATGAAATCTCCAAGCTGCATCAGGCGCTTGCTACCACAATGATTTATGTGACGCATGATCAAGTGGAAGCAATGACGCTGGCTGATCGAATTGTGGTACTTGATGCTGGACGCATTATTCAAGTGGGTACGCCGAAGGAACTCTACAACACGCCAGCCAATGTATTTGTGGCGCAGTTTATTGGTAGTCCTAAGATGAATATCGTGGCTTGCAGTGTTGAGGGTGATCAGTATTTCTTAGAAGAGCAGCGCAGTGGGCACTACGCGCATGATAATAAATCTGCGGTGAAAGTTGGTATTCGGCCAGAGCATATCGCGCTAGTTAGCGCTGGTGAGGGGCAGTGTGATGGTGAGGTTGAAGTGATTGAGTATCTTGGGGCGGATACGTTTATTTTGTTGAATTGTGGCAAGGTTGGGCAGATATCGGCTCGGGTTTCTGGTGAGACGGGGTTGAAGCTTGGGGAGGTTGTTGGGATGCATTTTGATCCGGGGAGTACGGTGTTTTTTGATGAGGGTGGGGATGCGGTTATATAATCTATTGTATCAAACTGTATTATAAGCATATTAGTGTTCAGCAACGATGTGCATTGAGCACACCAGAGGCATTCTATCTGATAGGATAAGCCATAAAAATACTTGAAAGATAGACTACTATTGACTAGCGGCTAAAACCTTTAAAGGGAAACATATTGCAAGCAGCAACTATAAAGATATTTCTCGTTCATGGTAGCCCGAATGGCCTCAGAACTGCAGAGTTATCTAACTGGTCTGGTAAAGCGGTCGCTGCTCCCAGAACAGAAATTTCTGAGCTTCTAAAAAGAGATGAACTAACCAGCCCTGGGATTTACTTTTTAACTGGCGTAGACCCAGAATCTGGTGATCGTGCTATTTATATCGGCGAATCGGAGGATGTTTCTAAACGGCTTAAGGGTCATGCATCAAAAGATTTTTGGAATGCAGCCACTGTTTTTGTTTCGAAAGATGAAAATCTAACAAAGTCTCATATTCGTTATCTTGAAGGTATTTTAATTGAAAAGGCTACTAGCAATGGAAATGCTATCGTTATGAACTCAGCCAGCAGTGGTGCCAAACTACCGGAGTCGGATGCTGCTGAGATGAACGTTTTTCTGGAAAAATCCTTACAACTTCTCCCAGTCTTAGGCGTGTCAGATTTTAATGAAAAAGTTGACCAAGATAACGATTCTAGTGAGTTGTTATATTGCAAGGTGAAAGGGCTTATCGCCACGGGAAAACGAACGGCTAATGGGTTCGTTGTATTCGCTGGCTCACAAGCAGTGATTAAACACCTCCCATCTGCGACACAGATGAGAGTTAAACGAGAACAGCTAATTGAGAAAGGCTTCTTGGTACAGAAAGATAACCATCTAGTGTTTAGCAAAGATGTCGAGTTTGGATCGCCCAGCACTGCTGGGAGCGTCGTTCGTGGTGGTAATACCAATGGTTTAAAACAGTGGAAAACTATTCATGGCGTTGAATTAAAGCTAATTGAGGAACATGAGTCGCTACTGGATAAGTACAGTTAGCTTAACGGCAAGATACCTTGCAAAATCAGTATTTCAAATCAGCTTTAGGAATAGAAAATGGATATTAAACCAATTATAACAGATGCTGATTATCGAGAAGCTCTGACAGAAGTTGAAACACTGATGATGGCAAATTCCAACACACCAGACGGTGAAAAACTAGATATCATGGTGACGATGATTCAAGCTTATGAAGTAAAGCATTTTCTAACGCCCCTGCAAAAGAAGAGGCTTGTGTCACTTGCTGAACTATCAGAGCTAGACCAAGAAATGGGCCGTTACTAACATCAAACTTAGCCATATAGCTAAGATTTAACATTTCAGCCATACTATTAGCTATATAGCTAACTTTGAATACCATTATGGCCACCCGATCCGAAATAGGAAAAACCATCGCCCTGTCCCGCAAAGCATTAGGTCTTACCCAAAAACAAATAACAGCACAGATAGGCATCAACACGACAACTCTCTCTGAAATTGAAAACGGTCGTTTTAGCGGTTCTTTGGAGATTTTTGAGCACTACATCGATGCTGTAGGTTTACAGTTAGAAGTCAAACCCAAGCAACATCGATTACCACAATGGGATGAAATTGAAACTCTCTTCGCGGAAGATAACTGATTTAATTTTCGCCGCACAAAACCAGCAAAGCCGCTGTAACTACCTTCACGCAGTCCTTTCGGCGCAGCCGTCGGCGAAGTGAAGGTGGTTACAGCGGCTTTGCGCCCCAAATCACCGAATTTCCGTCTTATAACTAAACTTATCCGACCGCCCCATCGAAGTGCGCCGCTCGACCACTACATTATCAATCGTATAAGTCGTTCGCCTCAAAATAAGCACCGGCGCACCCTCTTCAATCTTCAACTGCTGCGCCGTATAAGCATCCGCCGCGCCCGCCAATAGCGTCTCCTCCGCACGAATAATCGGTACATTAAACTCCTCGACAATCAGCGCATACAACAGGTCTGGTATATGCAGATCATCGTTATCCAAGCCAACAACCTTATCACCGCGCCAATGCATATACTCAATCAACACCGGTTCTCCAGAAACAGAGCCAACCCGCTCGATATAAATCTCATCGGAGCCTGCAGCAATATTCAACCGCTTCGCAACCAGTTCTGAGCAATTACGCTTTTCTCTAACCAAGGTTTCTTTACGAATGCGAACGTCAGCACCTTCTGCGTCGCCATAAGAAGTAAAGCGAAACAGGGAATTATTAAAGTCAATCGCTGAAACAAACGTGCCCTTACCCTGGTGCCGATATAAACGCTTTTCCCAAACCA
>ENA-ORXR01002322-ORXR01002322.1-marine-metagenome-genome-assembly--contig:-NODE-2322-length-18341-cov-4.346255_pt1 | contig 18341 bp, 16 predicted proteins | sample MGYA00237866_ERZ511479 | MGnify/ENA metagenome assembly ERZ511479 | reverse complement strand
TGAATGGTCATTTAAATTTTATCATGGAAATTCAAAAAATATCTTAGATATTGCTTTGGACAAAAACCTGAAGAAGAAGTTAGCTCCTATTGTAAATACTAATAAAAATGAAATTTTCACTGATTCAATTAATTATTTGAGCGAAGAATACAAAAATCTTAGTTCTAAAAAATTGCAGGAAATTTGGATCTCATCAAGTTCTAATAATGAAGTCTTTAATTTTTTAGATCAAGTAGGTAGTTGTGTTAAAAAAATTCTTAAGAATGTCGATTTAAATGGTATTGACGAAGATATTATAGAAAGCATAGCCAAGATAAAAAATAAGAAACTTGAAGAAAATAGAGAAAGCCTTTTAGTAGGATTTTACTTTCTATCAAGTCTAAATAATAAAATACTGAAGCAATGGAAATAGGAGCTACGTACTCTCATTTGAATGGTTTTGAATGGATTCAATATCATCAAAAAGAGATGTGGAATGAAATCATTAAAGTTATAAAAGACGTTGACGCTAATCAATTTCGTACCAAGGTTAGTAAGGAAAAAACAATGAAAGGTAAATTACTTTTTAGTCCTACCGATATTAACAAAAAAATGAAAGACGAATTTGAAAAGCTAGAATGGTATGAGAGTAGAACTAATTATTGGGTTACAGATGAATATAGGCTGATTACAAGTATTATGCATCTAAAAGATACAGAGCAAAAGGAGAAAATTCTAGCTAACGGAAAAACACCAATTAGATCATATAATCAAACAGACTTTGTTAAAAACAGGATTGCAGTAGAAGTGCAATTTGGGAAGTATAGTTTTATTGCTTATGATTTATTCGTGAAACATCTTGCCTTTTATGTTGGAGACACAATTGAAGTTGGAGTTGAAATATTACCAATGAAAGAAATGCAGTCTGAAATGTCATCAGGTCCAGGTTATTATGAAGGTGCTTTATATGATCTTGCTAGGCAAGGTAGAGGAGTTCCTGCTGTTCCTTTAGTTCTTATTGGGATAAAGCCATAAACAAGAAACACTTTCACCAACAATAAGTATCGTCCATCCCTCTCGGTCGGCCTTCTCGACACATTTGCTGAGGCGATATTTATTTTACAAGCCAAGCTAGAAATACAGTGTGCTCTCTCTCCAAGAGCTTACTGTATTTGTGCGTTGGCAAGTTCATTTCAGCTAACTTTCCGACATCACACCTTATAGAATCTACCATCAGTCCAATTCATACTAAAATTTCAATTACATTTTTAGCTTTTATCAGCCACATGTTTATGAAATCAAATGCACAGCTTTTTGACGAACGTAGAAAGGTGTTTAGAAACTTTTGCGCGAAGGATAGAAGTGATATGATGTATAATAGGATATAAGTGAAGCTAATATGCAGGTAGCTACGACGAAGGAGGAGATGCATGGATATTTATAGCTGAACTATATCATAGCTTATATCATACAAACGGAAAGCCTGGTGTGCGTAAGCGTAGAAGCAAAGCACGCGCCCTAATAATAATAGCGTAAAAACTAATTCCCCAATTCCTTCACAGCTAACCAAGCCATCAGCCCTGTGCTCAGACGTAACGATTCCTCATCAATATCGAATGTGGATGTGTGAACTGGCGAGATTACACCCTTCTTTTTATTCCCAGTGCCGAGACGGTAAAAACACCCAGGCATCCGCTGAGAATAATATGCAAAATCTTCTGCGGTCATGCGGATTGGTAAATCTACTACCTGCTTTTTTCCAAGGTAATCTACCGCAAAATCTTTGACTCGATGCGTAAGTTCAGGATCATTAATTAGCGAAGGATAGCCCTTCTTAATATTATATTCGCAGGTGCCGCCCATAGACTTGGCGAGCGTCTCCGCCATTTTCTTCATTTTTTTATGCGCGACTACTCTCCATTTTTCATCCATAGTGCGAAAAGTACCCATCAACTTTACTTCACTCGGAATGATGTTCGTCGCTCCTCCAGAAGAATTAATTTTTCCAAAAGTCAGTACTGTTGGTGTTGTAGGATTTGCATTTCTGCTGACCAGCTGCTGTAGTGCGGTGATTATGTGCGCGGCGATCACAATCGGATCTATGCAGTCATGCGGTAAAGCACCGTGCCCCCCTTTTCCTAGTACGGTGACATATATTTCATCCGCAGAAGCCATGTATTGACCTGCACGCAAACCAATGCTTCCCACTTCTAAGGGAGGGTGCACATGTTGTCCGAGAATAGAAACAGGTGTTGGATTTTTTAGGATACCTTCTTTGATCAATATAGATGCACCACCAGGTAATTTTTCTTCAGCTGGCTGAAAAATCAATTTTAGCGTGCCGCCAAAATCCTCTTTTAGTAGGTGTAAAATTTTTGCTGTACTTAGCAGACTAGCAGTATGTACATCATGCCCACAGGCATGCATCACGCCAGGATTTTTCGATTTATAAGAAACCTTATTTGCTTCAGTTATTGGAAGTGCATCGATATCTGCACGCAATGCGATTACACGTTTGTTAGATTGCTTACCCTGTATGTAAGCTACTACCCCATTATCAGCCCACCCGGTCTCATGCTTTATTCCAAGTGCTTTGAGAAAGTTGGCAATATATTTTCCAGTTTTTTTTTCTTGAAAGCTGAGTTCAGGATGCTGGTGCAGATGCCTGCGAGTTTTCCGCGTATTAGAGAATTCCTTATTTGCTAAATCCTTTATCTTGTCTCTCAAGATCATGCTGGTAATATTTTATGTATAATATCTGGAACTTGAAATCTCGGACCATGCTGCTCTTCATAATGTGCACAACGTGCAATGAAAGCTTCCTTCCCATAGTCAGTGATATATTGCACAGCACCACCTTTGAAAGCTGGAAAACCCCAGCCATAGATACTGCCAAGATTTGCCTCTGCTACAGACTGAACCACTCCTTCATGTAGACACCAAAGTACTTCTAAGACTTGCACAATCAGCAATCTTTCCTTCGGTTCATAAAAATCAAAAACTACTCGAGTAGTCGGGAAGATCGACTCCATCTCTCTCCATAGGCAAATACGGTCTGCGCTATTATCATCGTACTCATAAAATCCCTTCTTGCTTGGACGTCCAGGACGAGCCGCGTCCTTCATCATTTTATTCAATGCAGATACTGCAGGATGTTCAATATATCGAGAGCCATAATGATTCGCTGCTTGCTGCTCATACCCTAGTACCAGTCCAAGACTTAGTGAGTCTGCTAGAGCTAAGGGTGCTCTGGTCATCCCTGCTTGCTTTCCAAGATTTTCTATTGACGCCGCTGAGAATCCTTCTTGCAGCATCTGTATCCCTTCTAATATGTAAGTATTCTGCACCCGTGCCGCAAAAAATCCCCAGTTGTCTTTTACGAGCACTGGTATCTTTTTTATCTGCTTTACAAAATCAAAAGCGCGTGCAATTGTTTCTTCTGAAGTTTCCTTACCTCTAACAATTTCGCATAGATGAATCTTTTCTACGGGACTAAAAAAGTGTAGCCCGACATAATTCTTCGGAATCTTAAATACAGATCCTAAATCTGAGATAGGTATAGAAACCGTATTCGTCCCAAAGAAGGAATATTCGTCCACATAAGCATCTGCCTCTTTGGCTACTTTTACTTTTAAATTCTTATTTTCAAAAACAGCCTCGATGATGAGATCGCATTTGTCAAACAGGGTAATATCTTCCGTAGCTGTAAAATTTGCTTTTGCTTTGACGGATAACTCTTCAGAGATCCTACTAGTTTGTACCATCTCGTCTAACTTCTGATGCACGAGGTCTCTACCTTTTACTGCGATAGCTTCCGATACATCTTTCATTACTACTTCCAGTCCATGTATAAGACAGCTCAGTGCGATACCTGTACCCATAATACCGGCACCAATGACCCCTACCTTACGCGCTCTAAATTTCCCAAAACCCTTGGGGCGCATTTCTCCTTTTTTGATTTTATTCAAATCAAACCAGAAGGTTTTCATCATGTTTTTGGTATCTTGTTTGATAACCAATTCTGAAAAGTGCTGACTTTCTATCTTACAGGCTGTGTCAAAATCTAACTTTATACCTTCCGCTAAAGTATTAAGAATGCTCAAATGTGCAGGAAAATTTGCGTAGTTAGAATTCACTAAGGAGGCTGTCAAGCGTTGAACGGTTTTGAGCGTTATCCTAAGTTTATCTTTTGAAACTGGTGCTTGCCCTGATCTCTGATCCCATTGTCTACTTCCCTGATTATTCTGCCGAATCCATTGTGTAGCAACTGCCACTAAATCTTCTGGTCTATCGACTAATTCGTCGATGATACCCCTCTCTAGTGCTTCCTTAGGGTTAAATTTTTTCTGCTTGGTAAGTACGTTGTATGCATTTTCTATACCGAGCATCCATAGTAAGCGTATAGTCGCTCCTCCACCTGGCATTAGTCCCAGTTCTATTTCTGGATTTCCCAGTTGGATACTATTATTATTTACTACTATTCTATAGTGACATGCTAGTGCCAACTCAAAGCCAAGCCCTAGTGAGGAGCCATTAATAGCTGCTACCACAGGTACACCTGGCGCTTCAAACTTTCTAAAAAAGGATTGAATCTCTTGAGAGTAAGCATAGAGTTCTGCAGGAGAGTCTGTCTTATAGACATATTCTAAATCGCCACCTGTAAGAAAGGTCTTATTGCTAGAAGTGAAGATGATTCCTTTGAGTGCACCCTTATCTTTTTCCTTTAGCAAGTGGTCAAAAACTGGCTCTAAAGCTTTATATAATTGATGATTAATAATATTGCTTTCTCTGCCTTCCATCTCTAGATTGATGACTGCAATATTTTCAATATCTTTTTTGTATTGTATCATATCTGTTTATACAATTTCTATAATAGTGGCTATGCCCATTCCTCCTCCTGCACAAAGTGTAGCAAGTCCTGTTTTTTTATTTCTACGGATCAGCTCATTCATAAGTGTTCCTAGGATCATACAGCCAGTAGCGCCTAGAGGATGTCCCATGGCAATGGCACCTCCATTTACATTGAGCAATGCTGGATCAATATCCATATCTCTTTGAAATTTCAATACGGGGGAAGCAAATGCTTCGTTCATTTCCCAAAGATCGATATCTTCTTTTGTCAACCCTGCACTTTTTAATGCAAGTTTTGCAGCTGGAGTTGGGCCTTGTAGCATCAGTGTAGCATCCGTACTTGCATTAGCTACTGCTATTATTTTTGCCTTTGGGGTGAAACCAAGTTGTTTTCCAATTTCCGCATTACCTATTAGCATCAGCGCAGAACCATCCACCATACCACTAGAATTACCTGCAGTATGGAGATGGTTAATTCTTTCTACCACTGGATACTTACGCATAGCAATAGCATCAAAACCCGCAGCGCCTATTTCCTCAAATGCAGGCTTTAGTTTTGCTAAGTCCGCTGCCGTGGTATTTGGTCTAGGATGCTCGTCTCTATCTAGAACTAACAAGCCAGCTGTATTATATATAGGTATAGTTTCACTCTCGAAATAGCCTTTTTCCCAAGCATTCGCGGCTCTTTGTTGTGATTGGAGCGCGTATGCATCCAAAGTTGCGCGATCATATTCTTCGAGTGTAGCTATCAAGTCTGCGGAGATCCCTTGAGGTACATAGCCAATATGGGTAATTACATCTGGGTCAAATAACATAGCGCCACCATCTGACTCTATGGCTGTGCGACTCATACTCTCGGTCCCACCTGCTACTACTAAATCTCCCCATCCACTTCTGATTTTCATAGCAGCAAGATTTACAGCTTCAAGACCCGAGGCACAAAAACGATTAAGTTGAAAACCAGAAACCTTATTGCTCCAATCCGCAAACAATAATGCCGATTTTGCTATATTAGCTCCTTGTTCACCGACTGGGCTCACGCATCCTATTATTGCATCATTTACATATGATGTATCCAAATCATTTCGTTGCTTGATGGCATGCAAACAATTTGCAAGCAATTCTATAGGTTTTATTTGATATAGAGCACCTGACTTCTTGGCTGCGCCGCGTGGTGTCTTAACTGCATCATATATAAAAGCTTCATTCATATTCTGCCTATCACTATTTTAAGAGATCAAATTTATTAATAATATTCACGTTAACTAATTAATAAAATGTAATGCACTCCACTTATACTATTTGATTGTTTCAAAGAGTGTTTTTATCTATCTTAGACCGAAAGTGAATAATATGGCACGACGCAAAAAAAAGGTAACTAACTTTACCAAATTAATTTTATTCTTATTGGTTTCCACACCTATTCTCTATCTAGGAATTTCCTTCGCTACTGGACAAGATGGCATTGGCAACATCAAAACGCTGCTGGGTCTCTCTACAAAAACGGATAAGCCTGTCAAAAGTTATGAAGTAGATGATTCAATGACAGATGAAGAACGCGATGAAATCTATCGACAGATAGAAGAAATGAAACATCAACTGCGAGAGAAAAATAGCGAAATAAAAAAACTACAAGCAGAATTATCAAAAATAAAAACGGATAACTAGAAGCTAATCACCAGTCTCAATTAAAAAAATAACCATTATCTCGTAGTAATCCAAAATTTCTCCTCATATGACTATAAATAAGGGATATCTAATTACATTTGTCTAATATTTTAAACACCTTATTTTACATAGTTAAACATACCACGCATGGCTAAGATACTTATCAATGACGGCATTCATCCTGATGGTCAAAAAATGATGGAAGATGCAGGCTTCACTGTTGACACCAATAAGATTCCTCAAGATGAACTAGCAGCCAAGCTGCCAGAGTATGATGCCATTTGTGTCAGAAGTGCTACTAAGGTACGAAAGGATCTCATTGACGCTTGCCCAAACCTAAAGGCTATTGCTAGAGGGGGCGTAGGGCTAGATAATATAGATGTAGATCATGCTAAGTCAAAATCTATTGAAGTAATCAATACGCCTGCTGCATCTTCTGAAGCTGTTGCTGAATTGGCATTTGCTCATATATATGCTTTGTCAAGATCCATCCACAAGGCTAATCGCGAGATGGCGACTGGTGACTTTAAGACACTAAAGAAAGCTTATGCCAAAGGAATTCAGTTGCGAGGAAAGACGATGGGCATCATTGGACTTGGCAGAATCGGTCAAGAAACGGCTCGTATAGCCTTGTCTTTGGGAATGGAAGTGATGGCAGTAGACAAAATGGTCGATAAGACGAATATAGAACTCAAATTAGGAGGAGGTTTAAGTCCTGTCTCTGTAGGACTTACTACAGTGGACATGGACACTATGCTTTCTTCTAGTGACTTTATTTCTGTGCATATTCCATTTTCAGGCGGAAAAGCGCTTATCGGAAAGGAGGAAATTGCCAAATTGAAAGATGGCGCTATACTCATAAATACAGCTCGTGGTGGGACCTATGATGAAGAAGCTTTGTTAGCTGGCCTAGAATCTGGTAAGCTTGGCGGTGTTGGTCTTGACGTCTTTGAGAATGAGCCTCAACCTCGTAAAGAATTGTTAAATAATCCTAATATCTCAATGTCACCTCACATAGGTGCAGCTACTAGTGAAGCTCAACGAAATATAGGGTTAGAACTCGCAGAAAAGCTAATTAAGGTTCTAGGATAAGAATATTACCTGTCACAGAATTGGGGGCACTTCGCACATAATTCTCCGATTTGGTCTGCATATTGATTACATAGACCAGAGATATCAAACCCAAGAGATATGCGAGTGACGCTATTATTAATTTTTTCATTCATCTGCTACTTCGCGGAGGCTCAATATGCGAGCCTAGGTGATCGAGAGCGAAACACAGTGGTAGATCCGCGTGTTGAAGCTGTCCCTGATAAACTAATCCGCAAATACAAAAGAGATGCTGCTCGTCTTGCGCTGAGGCTAGAAGCAGGCCCAGAAGACTTACGCTTCGGAACTATTGAAATTCCGTATGAGAAGATAGAATCCATTTTTGAGATGCTTAAAAATGTCTATTTATCAGGCGAAACTGCGAAATCAATCGCGCGCTGCAACGTGCATACGTTTCCCAATCCATCCATTGATCAATTGAAAATTGTGTACAGTAAAGATGCTGAGTGGGCAAATTTACTTAATGAAGGGATTGCTGAAACTACCTCTGAAGAATTTAATGACCTTTTAGATGAATATGATTTAGTCATAGAAAACCAAAAGCAATGGACTGATACTGAGGATGTACTTGTTATCAGAGCTGCAGATCCTATTAATATGGCTGCACTGGCAAATGAGTTCTACAATATTGAAGGAATCATTGAGATTGATCTTGGCATACCTGAAGTAAAAGGTAATGATATAGAAATAGAAAAAACTGCAATTGGCTGGAACGTTAAATATATCCTTACTATCGGTAGCTCACTATTAGATACTACGAGAAAGCAACATGTTTGGGAATACGAAATAACTGATGAAGGTCAAGTAAACTTTATATCCGAAGATGGAGAACCTATTCCTGATTGGATGAAATGCGAGAATACACCGATCACCAAATTATACGGAGGATAAATAAATATTTCTTCTGTTAAAAAACAAAACCTTTCTGAGATATCTCAGAAAGGTTTTGTTTTTTTGGGGGATAATTTTTATATATTATTACTTATATGGCTCTGAATTATTCTTGCTACACCTTCAATGAATTAACAAAAATCCAATTGTATGATATTATGCGACTTCGACAGGAAGTGTTTATAGTAGAGCAAGACTGTCCATATTTGGATGCGGATGGCAAGGATTTAGAAAGTCATCACTTGATTGGTACTGATGAAGGTGGAGATATTGTAGCGTATACTAGATTATTAGCTAAAGGTATATCTTATCAAGATTACTGCTCTATAGGACGCGTAGTAGTCTCAAAAAAAATAAGAGGTACGGGAGCTGGTCTTGCCATTATGCAAAAATCTATAGGATACTGCAACTTGCTCTTCCCAAGTCAGCAGATCAAAATATCTGCCCAAACATACTTGGATAAATTTTACCAAAATTTAGGTTTTACAACTACTGGCGATAGCTATCTAGAAGATAATATACCGCACCAGGCGATGGTGTATGAGGATGTAAAAAAATAGTGTTCCGTCAAGGCTAGGCCTTGCAACCCCGTGATCCAGTGCTAAGAAAAAGCGCAGGTAGGAGAACTCCGAATTTTTTCTTTTTACTAAAACGGAATATAAATATTCCCAAACAAAAAAGACTGTCTACCCGAGTAGAACAGTCAATTTTTATCATAGTAGAAAAATTTTTTATGCTGTCGCTTTTTGCAAAAGTGTGCCTTGTGCTGCATCTAAAATTTTTCGCACTTCTTTATGATCTGGTGCCTGTGCATACACACGCAGAACAGGCTCCGTACCAGAAGGACGAATCATCAGCCACTTGTCCTCGGCTAACCAAAACTTGTAGCCATCTAAACTTTCTGTGCTGCTCACTTTATAATCCCCAAATGCTGGGTAAACACTATTTCTACAGTTTTCGATAATACTTTGCTTCAGCTCTTCTGTTATGCGAAGGTCATCACGACCAGTGGCAAAAGTGCCCACCATATCATAAATATCTTGTACCAGTTGCTTAATAGTTTTGCCAGTCTTCGCCATGAACTCCATCACCAGTAGTCCCATCCAGATACCATCCCGCTCCGGAATATGGCCTTTGACAGCAAGACCACCAGATTCCTCGCCACCTACCACCACATCCTCCTGAGTCATAATCTCAGCAATATATTTAAAGCCTATCTTCGTCACTTCTACATCCAAGCCAAACTGCTTCGCAAGCTTTTCCATTTTATCCGTAACAGAAAAAGTAATAATGACTTTACCCGTTTCATTCTTATACTTCACCATATAGTTAAGTAACAATAAGAGTAAATGATGAGAATCTACGAAATTTCCGTCTTCATCATACATCCCGATTCTATCTGCGTCACCATCATTAGCTAGACCGACTGTGATATTTGGATCATTCTTGATCGTCTCCGAAAGAGCTATAAGATTTTTGTGGATTGGCTCTGGTGCTTGTCCCTTGAATGAGGGATCGTCGTCGCAGTGAAGCAGTACAGCACCTGGCAGTAATTTCCGTACTGCATTTTGACCAGCACCATACATCGCATCATATGCAATTTTAAAATCTGCATTATTAATCAAGTCTAAATCAAAATTAGCCTTGACATGATCTAAGTATATTGTCTCTAAGTCTACATATTCTAGCAGGCCCTTTTCCACCATCTCTGTGAGTGGCATAGGTTCTGCGCTACAAACATCTGGTAATAATGCTTCTACCGCTGCTATATCTTTTGGAATAGTAGGTCCTCCAAAGTTTGACTTCAATTTGAATCCATTATAAGAAGGTGGATTATGACTAGCGGTTATCACTACACCTAAGTCAGCCTTGGTCTTGACTACACCTAAAGAAACCATCGGAGTCGAAACGAATCCCTTCGCCAATTTGACTTTAATGCCGTGCGCACCGAAAATAGAGGTGGTTGTCTCAGCGAAAAGTTGTCCACCGAATCTGCAATCATGTCCAATAACTACTGTTTCGTAGCCTTTTTGCTTCATCCATAGGGCTGTCCCTTCTGTCACTCTTCTGACATTATCTACCGTATAATCGTCTGCAATAATAGCTCTCCAGCCATCTGTACCAAATTTTATCTTTGTCGCCATGAAATATTCTTTTTCACAAGATACGTAAAAATCACAAATCAGGTTTTAGTTATGACCAGAAAATCAGCCTAATCCACTATCTTTATGCACATAATAATACTGGCTTAACATTATTTTCTTCCGCCTAAAAAATGGGTAAGTACACAGCATGAAAGATCTCTTTTGGCATAAAGGATTAAGAAAGAAATTAGTATCCACAGTAAAAGCTAAGGGTATTACAGATATCAATGTACTGCATGCAATGTACGCGCTGCCGCGACACTACTTCATGGAAAAGGCTTTTGAAGAACATGCCTACGAAGACAAAGCTTTCCCCATAGAAAGTGGACAAACTATCTCTCAGCCATATACGGTAGCTTATCAGACTCAATTGCTAAATATAAAAAAGCGAGACAAGGTGCTGGAGATAGGTACTGGATCTGGATATCAAGCTGCCATACTTAGCTTGCTAGGGGCTAGAGTATATACTATAGAAAGACACCATAAGCTGCATCTAAAATCTAAGAAATTGCTATATGCCATGGGCTTAAAGGGAATTCGCTTTTTTTTCAAAGATGGATATAAAGGGTTAGCTGAGTTTGCGCCATTTGATAAAATTATCGTGACAGCTGCAGCACCAGAGATTCCAAAATCACTATTGAATCAACTCGCGACTGGAGGACATCTGGTAATACCAGTCGGCGACGTTACCCAAACCATGATGCGGATCACAAAAAATGCAGATGGCACTTTTCATACTGAACATTTCGAAAAATTCAAATTTGTACCTTTCTTAGATGGCTTAGAGAAGTAGTATCTCTGTTTGAATAAGTAAGTAATTCAAGCAGGATGCAGGGTTCATAAAGTCTATTGAATAGATTCATTTATTATAAGAGTAAGTACTATAATCTTCTACCCTTCGCTACTCGCGAATTTACTTTTGTACGCCTGATCTTTTTCAGATCTATCATTAATGCTGAAAAGGCACTGTCCGCATCAGTCTTGAATGGACGTCCATCATAGGTAATGGTACCTCCGCTCTTTTTCCACTCCTTTGCGAGCAGTACATATTTATCGCCAAATTTAGGGTTAGGTCCAAACATTAGATACTTTCCTTTACCATCCTCAAAGGAGATAGCAATACGGTCACTTTTAGGGTTAAGGACCATCACTCCTGGGGTACCTGAGCTAATAATGATTTCTTCGACCTTACGACCGTTTACCATCCGGACTTTACCGTCTTCTATTTTTGATTGTCCTGTCTGGAAGTCACGATATAGTCTAATATCTTGAGAGACGTAGAACTGAATTTTCTTTAAATCTGCTTCTGACCAATTGTTTTCTTCTTGGAGCTCCTGCGTAAATGGGCTCAATCTAGGACTACAGTTGAATAAACAAGACATTAACGCTAGTAAGCATATAAATTGGATGAGTTTCATATCAGATTTTTTTGGTGAAAGTAACACATTATTCTGTGGAACAATGTATACATAAAAACGCCGCAAAACCTTAGTATTAATACAGTTTAACCACTGATTAACGCCATTTTAACGTCACAAAAACCGACTTTCCTGACCTAATCCGCCCTCTAACTCCTGCATATTGTCAGTATTAATTAACTAATTTAAAAACCGGAAGGAAATGATAGCAAAGCATCTAAAAAAGAAATCCTTCCCCCAAACACTATATTTGGGGCTTTTTATGTGCATCCCGTTTATGATGCAAGCCAAAGTCGACTACTTAGAGACCTTAACAGTAAACTCTGAGGAATTCGAAATTGGTAACTTTTTATCTTGGGTGACTTCATCTGAGATCAATAGTCAAGCTTTTTATGTAGAAAAATCCATCAACGGAGTGGACTTTGAAAATGTAGCTGATATAGAAGCGGCTGGATTTTCGAACAAAGAAATCACTTACCGTTACATGGACATTCAAGTAACTGACAAGACTGTATACTACAGGCTACGTCAAGCAGACAAAGATGGTACAGAGAGTATCACACAGATGGTAAGAGTGGAAAAGAAATTGACCAACAATTTCATGATTGCTGATTTTAGCGACATTGCAGTGAAAGACAAGTTTTTTGTCTCTATCAATGCATTCAGCGCTGGAGAACTGCAGTACACATTAAAATCTTACAAAGGAGATGTCATTTTTAGCACCAATCGGAATATGGAGGAAGGCTTAAATGAATTCGAAATCAACCTAAGAAATGAAAAAGCAGGAAAGTATTCTGTAACATTTAAGATGGGAGACGAAGAGGAGAAGCTCAACATTTTTAGAGCAGAGGATGAGTTTACCAATAAGCCTAATGTAGCAAGTAAAAAGAAAGGATCTAACGGTGGTTAATCGAAAGACATCCACAAGGTTCAATAAAATTTTACTTTGCAATAAAAAGATTATTACTCGTGAATAGCTCGTGTATTTATCGCCTGCAAATTCACAACACGCAATAATACTTTGAGAACTAAAATCGAGCAGTTAGTGTAAGAAACTAGCTGCTCTTTTTTCGTTTAGATTGAAAGAAAGCTTGCAGCAGTTCCCGTGACTCTTCCGCCATCGGACCTTGTAGAACCTTGGTTTTGGGATGGAGTAAATTTGAGTATCTAGAATAACCTTGCTTTTCATCTTTCGCTCCATATACTAGCTTACCTAGCTTAGCCCAAAACAGCGCACCCGCGCACATTACACAAGGCTCCAAAGTTACGTATAGCGTAGAATTGTTTAGATATTTATAGCCGACATTAGAGGTAGCTGTTGTCACTCCAACCATCTCAGCATGCGCCGTCACATCATCCAATAACTGTGTCTGATTATGAGCTCTGGCTATTATTTGGTTCTGACAGACGACCACTGCGCCTACTGGCACTTCTCCTTCGTCCAGCGCTTTTTCGGCTTCCTTAAATGCTTGCTTCATAAAATATTCGTCATCCTTTAGCTCTAACATATCTGTGAAAAGTCATATTGTTGAATAAATCTATTGTCAATCGAGCTATTTATAAAATAGCACTTTCAAATAAAGATAAAAAGTGGTAATTTTACGCATGGAAAACGTAAATTCTTTACAAAACTTATCTACCCTGAACGGATTGACTTCCAAGTTAATCCCTGAAGCCCTCACATTTGACGATGTTTTATTGATCCCCGCGCACTCAGAAGTGTTGCCTAGAGAAGTAGACATATCTACCCAGCTCACTACTGATATTCGCATTAATGTACCTATAGTATCCGCTGCCATGGATACCGTTACAGAAAATAATTTGGCTATCGCGATTGCCAGACAAGGAGGTATCGGTATGATACATAAAAATATGTCCATCGATGCACAAGCTGAAATGGTACGGTCCGTCAAGCGATCAGAAAGTGGGATGATTATAGATCCGGTTACGCTGAAAGTAGAGTCGACACTATCGGACGCATTGGCGCTGATGAGTAAGCACAAGATTGGGGGTATCCCGATCATCGATAACAACAGCAAGTTGATCGGCATACTGACCAATAGAGATTTACGTTTTGAAACCAACTTTAAGAAGCCCGTTTCAGAGCTGATGACCAGCAAGAACTTAATCACTGCCCCTATGGGTACTACGCTGGAGCAAGCAAAAGAAGCACTCCAAAAAAATAAGATTGAAAAATTACCCGTCATCGATGACCAAGGCAAGCTTGTTGGCCTTATTACCTTCAAGGATATTATGAAGGTGCAGAACTTTCCGCTTTCTTGCAAGGATACTTATGGCCGACTAGTTGTAGGAGCAGCAGTAGGTGTTACCAATGATATACTCGATAGAGTAAGCGCCCTGACAGCAGTAGATGTAGATGTCATCACTATTGATACAGCCCACGGTCACTCTGCGGGCGTATTACAAAGTGTAAAGAGAGTACGCGATGCATTTCCTCATTTACAGATCATAGCAGGTAATGTAGCTACAGGCTCCGGCGCTTTAGCACTAGTCGAGGCAGGAGTCAATGCCGTGAAAGTAGGCGTTGGACCAGGTAGTATCTGTACCACACGTGTCGTGGCTGGTGTAGGTGTACCACAGTTATCTGCTATCATGTATGCAGCCCACGCGATCAAACATACAGGCGTGCCTATTATAGGTGATGGTGGTATTCGTTACACAGGCGATATATCAAAGGCACTAGCTGCTGGAGCGAGTACTATTATGGCAGGTTCTCTATTTGCTGGCGTCGAAGAAGCCCCCGGTGAAACTATAATATATGAAGGTAGAAAATTCAAAACATACAGAGGTATGGGATCCATTGGCGCTATGCAGATTGGTTCTAAGGATAGATACTTCCAAGATGTAGAGGACGATATCAAGAAGCTGGTACCAGAAGGTATCGAAGGTCGTGTGCCATACAAGGGGCACCTATCTGAGATCATGGTACAGTACATAGGAGGATTACGAGCGAGTATGGGCTACGTTGGTGCTGCTGGTATTCCGCAGTTGCAAGATGCACAATTCGTGAAGATTACCGGAGCAGGTATCATAGAGAGTCACCCACATGACGTAGTGATCACAAAGGAGTCTCCTAACTATAGCCGCCGCTAAATATTATCAGAGAAAGAAATTTATCTGTCGCAATATTAGTCTTATCTGGAGGTGCCCCTGCCCTTCCGCCGAAAAGGCGTCGAACAGGGTCGGGCTCTACACTTGTATGCGCAGACGCAGCAGTAGGTTCTGCCATACACTCCAGCCATCTTCTCTCGTTCCTCGTTCAGCTACCTGCAGTGCAGGCATCACACTACTGCCGCGCCCACTTATACCGCTACGATCCCTCACCCAAAAAAACTAATCCGCACTTTACTATTGATCAATAATATGGCTTATGCGTGCTAGTAGTCAAGGACTTGCCTAATACTAAATAAAACTGTACCTTTGCGCACGATTTAGCGTAATAATTTGTCCATTTAAAATAAAAAAATAATATAAAATATGCCTGCAACTAAAGCACGTACGAAAGCCAAGTACAAAGTAAAAGACATCAATCTAGCTGATTGGGGAAGAAAAGAAATTTCTATTGCTGAACATGAGATGCCAGGTCTGATGGCATTGAGAGAAGAATACGGCAAAGAAAAGCCATTAAAAGGAGCTCGTATCGCGGGATGCCTTCACATGACTATACAGACTGCAGTGCTGATAGAAACTCTAGTAGAGTTAGGTGCTGAGGTAACTTGGTCATCGTGTAACATCTTTTCTACTCAAGATCATGCAGCAGCTGCTATAGCGAAGTCTGGTGTTCCTGTTTATGCTTGGAAGGGTATGAATGAAGAAGAGTTCAACTGGTGTATCGAGCAAACACTTTATGGATTTAAAGGTCGTAAGCCTTTAAATATGATTCTAGATGATGGTGGCGATTTGACCAATATGGTTTTGGATGAAAATCCTGAGCTAGTAGCTAATATCAAAGGATTGAGTGAAGAAACAACCACTGGTGTACATCGTCTTTATGAGAGAGTGAAGAATGGTACTTTAACTATGCCTGCTATCAATATCAACGATTCTGTTACGAAGTCTAAGTTTGATAACAAATACGGATGTAAGGAATCTTGTGTAGATGCGATCAGAAGAGCAACGGATGTAATGATGGCTGGTAAGGTAGCTGTTGTCGCTGGATATGGTGATGTAGGTAAAGGATCTGCAGCTTCATTGAGAGGTGCTGGATGTAGAGTTATTGTTACCGAGATCGATCCTATCTGTGCGCTACAGGCTGCAATGGATGGTTTCGAAGTGAAGAAAATGAAGAATGCTATTCCTAGAGCTAACATTATAGTAACCGCTACAGGTAATAAAGACGTTATTACGGACAAGCACTTCAAGATGATGAAAGATCAAGCAATCCTTTGCAACATTGGACACTTTGATAATGAAATCGACATGGCTTGGATCAATAAGAAGACCAATGCTAAGAAAACAGAGATCAAGCCTCAGGTAGATATGTATACTTTGAAGGACGGTAAGAAAACTAAAAACATCATGATCCTTGCTGAAGGTAGATTGGTAAACCTTGGTTGCGCTACAGGTCATCCTTCTTTTGTAATGTCTAATTCTTTTACAAATCAGGTTCTTGCACAATTGGAGCTTTGGAATAATACCGATCAGTATGAAAACCAAGTGTACATGTTGCCTAAGCACTTAGATGAGAAGGTAGCGAAGCTTCACTTGGAGAAAATCGGCGTTGAGCTAGAAGAACTTTCTAAGGAACAAGCTGACTATATCGGCGTGAAGAAAAAAGGACCTTTCAAGCCTGAATACTACAGATACTAATAGATATTTTCTATAAAATATACTTAAAGGGGAATCATCGATATAGATGGTTTCCCTTTTTTTTTATCAATGGTTCACTATTACACCATAATGACTATGATCGATAAAACGGATTATTTGCTACAATTAATATCGAACATATGGTATAAATAAGCTTTGTATAGTAGTGTGATCTCTTGTTCTAAGCGATTACTTTTTTCTCACTTCAATAATAATGCACTATGCCTTTTATCACCAATAGTAAATCCAAAGAAAATGTAGATATATTTTACGAAGATTATGGCAAAGGCCAACCTGTCATATTAATTCACGGCTGGCCACTAAGTCACCGAGCATGGGAGGCGCAAATTTCTGAGATAGTAGAAGCTGGATATCGATGTATTGCTTACGATAGAAGAGGTTTTGGTTTATCTTCATTTCCCTATGATGGCTATGATTATACTACTTTGGCTTCGGATCTGCATGCACTAATATCTAAACTCAAACTTACTAAATGTGTCTTGGTAGGATTCTCTATGGGAGGTGGTGAAGTAGTCAGGTACCTTACTGACTATGGTACTAAGAAAATAGATAAGGTAGCTTTGATCAGTTCGATCATACCGTTAGTCGCTAAGAAGAAAGACAATCCAAAAGGTGTGCCTCAAAAAGCATTGGATGGAATACTATCTGCACTCAAAAAAGATAGAGTTTCTTTTCTGAAGGATTTTCACAAAGGGTTTTACAATTATAAAGATAATAAAAAGAAAGTAAGTGCTGCACAGTTAGAATATGATTGGACCATAGCTGCGTATGCTTCGCCTACAGGCACTATCAAGGCTGCAGAGGCATGGGCAGGAACTGATTTTAGACCTGAGCTCAAAAACGTTACTGTACCTACATTGATTGTTCACGGTAATGAGGACGGTACTGTTCCTATCCAAACTTCAGGAGATCAAGCAGCAAAGGGCATAGAAAAGAATCAGTATATCGTAATAAAAGGTGCGCCGCATGGCTTGAATGTTACGCACGCGGATAAGCTTAATAAAACACTTCTGGACTTCTTAAAAAACGGCATAACCAATAAGAGAAAGAAGACGATCTAAATTTAATAAATTAAGTAATTAGAAAGGGCTTCATTATTTTCCACATATTCGATGTGTTGCACAAAAGCTTCATACATCGCTACCTGCTGTCCTCCCCATCTAGTGAGATGGACAAGCTTTCAGGATTATTAGATTTAAAGTATTAATAAGTTACTAATTAGGGATATTCATAAGAAGATTAAACTGTAGAACCATAGAGAGTTAATCGAAATTTAAGGGTTTGGATTACTCCATTTTTCTAAATTTTTCGCTAAAAATGGGGGTAATTCTTGTTGGTAATTTGTCATGATTTTTTCCAAAAAATAATGCCAAATTGGGGATATTCACAAGAAGAGTAACCTGTACAACCATAAGGAGATAATCGAAAT
>ENA-ORXR01002321-ORXR01002321.1-marine-metagenome-genome-assembly--contig:-NODE-2321-length-18344-cov-134.040674_pt1 | contig 18344 bp, 11 predicted proteins | sample MGYA00237866_ERZ511479 | MGnify/ENA metagenome assembly ERZ511479 | reverse complement strand
ACCATGCCGCAGGCTCTCGAGTTTTGCGGCGATGCCGCCGAGCGTTGCCTCGCCCAGTTCGGCGGCTTGGTGGAGCCGGTTTTGCAGCCGGGTGAGTTCGACCCGGAAGTCGGCATCGGTTCGGGGCAGGATTTGCAGGCCGCTGACCACATTGCGGGCATGGATCTCGTCCGCCTCGATGCTGCCGCCGCGAACCTCGCCGAAGCCACCGGCGGACTCCAGCCCTCCTTCCGTCTGGACGCCGACCACGAGGTTTTCGGCGACAATTTTCTTTGCGGTTATCGAACCGCCGCGAACGGCGGGTTTTGCATCCGCTGTCGGCGGGGCTGTTGTTTGCGCGTCCGTTTTTCGGCGCGAGATGGTGCCCGGTCGCCACGTCGAGATCGGTACGTGGGTGTGGCGGCTGGCATGCGCCCGGCGCCAGCTCTCCGGCAGGTCGAGGTCGGCTTGGCAGAGCTGGTCCCACAGGGCCCGCAAGCTGGGAGGAACTGCGAGCGGGAGGGCGGATTGGTGGAGCACAGCGCCAGGAAGCCGAACCCGAGCCAGGTGTTCGAGCGCGAGCAGGTCGGGATGCTCGGGAGGCAAGTCGCGGGCGAGGACATCGAACAAGCGTAGCACCGCGGCGGCGGCCGGGTCTTCGCGCAGCAGCAGCAAGAGCAGGCAGGCTATGGTCGTGGTCGGACGGTGGTCTTGCGGATGGAGAATCCAGTCGAGTACGCTGCCAGGCAGGTCGTTCGGGGTGTCGGCGTGTAGGGCGTCGAGGGCGCGTTCAAGCACGAGCGAACTGGACTCATGGGGATTGAAAGGCGTGTCCATGGGCAGGAGAAACATCCGCGTGGCCTCGGGCACCAGCAAGCCGTCGCGCCGTTCGGCGAGCACAACTGTCTGGAACCGGTCGACAAAATCGAGGGGCAGGAAGAGCCGGGCCGCTTCGATAAACAGGAAGTGCCGGGTGGCGGAATCGACCGGCATCGAGGCCCCCCAACTGTGGTGCTCGGTGTCCTCCAGTGGGTTCGGCAGGTCGCGCAGTCGGCAGAGCAGGCGCTCGCCGCGGTGCAGTTGGATGCCCGTTGCTGGATGATCTTCGGCATCGCCGCGGACGAACAAAACGAGGCGCGCCTGGATCGGCATTCCGGGTGGTGCGCCGGGTGGTGCGCTGGGTGGCAGTGTTGAGCGACTGCCGGCACTCTCAAACAAACCTTCCGGCCATTCGGGTCCGCCGCCTTTCGTGCGTACATCGGTTCCCGAACCCGGTAGAATGCTGGTGTCGCGCGAGGTCAGGTCCTGAAGCGGATAGGTGTAGTATTCGTGCGAGGTCGCGGCCCCGTCGATCGGAATGATGGAAAACTCCGGCGGCCCTTCGAGGTGCTTGGAGACCGGACGGTCCAGGCGGATCGGCGTTTCCACAAAGTCATGCGGTCGACCGACTCGGGCGACGTAGAGGCCGACCGGCAGGGTCTCATCGAGCAAGTGTCCGGCGCCGTTGCGGACCGACTCGGCGACCAGGCGTTCGTCGCCATTCAGGAGGGAGATTGCCGCATCGGGATCGGCGGTGGTTAGACGGAGTGCGTGGTTCATGGCTGGATCTCAAATCGGTTTTGCTCGCCGGGTCGAACGCGGATGAGCTGCCCGTCGCCGTGGTCTGGGACCAGGTTGTAGAGCCCGGGCGGGAGTTGGAGGGACCAAGGGCTGTCGCCGGGCGCGGCATGGATCTCGGTCAGGCGTTTGTCCTCCAGCGTCCATCGCTGCGTGTCACCTGGCGGGAAGACGAAGGTCGCGGGGAGTTCGGGTGGGGCGACAGTGCAGATGACCGGGTTCTGGCTGCCGAAGGTATTCCCGAAGGTTGGTTTTTGGTGGTAGCGCTTTTTCAAGGCGAGGCGGGGCGTTTCTGTCTCGAGCCATTGGACCAAGCCGTTGAGTCGTACCCGGCCTTGGTCATCGGCGGCGGCCCCGTTCAGTCCGGACAGTAAGGCCTCGGTGAACACACTGCGTTTTTCCAGATCGGTTTCGTAGGCGGGTTTTTGGTACTCGGCGGCGTGGGCGACGAAATACCGGCTGTCGCTGGCGCCCTCGCCGGGCCAACCGCTGCCGATGGAGTTGGGCAGGCCGGTTTTTGCGACGCCGCGATCGCGGCAGCAGTCGAGAAAAAAAAAGATCTGGGCGAACAGGCCGCACTCCGCGAGCAGGTCGCGATAGCTTTCGTGTTGCAAGGCGCATTGGCTACGCCTGTCCGACCAGCCGGCGAGGCAGAGATCGTGGCTGAACCGTTTGGGGCCGAGACCGTGGCCACTGAAATAGAGAAAAAAGCGTTTGTCCGGGTCCGAATCGTTTTCCGCGAGCGCGAACAGTTCGAGCAGAGCCTCGTCCACATCGTCGTGGGTTGGGCGTCCAGGTCCGTCGGTCGAGGTCAGCAATTTCAGCTGGGCGGGGTCCGCGCCGTTTTGTTCCAGCCAGTCGCGGACTGCGGTGGCGTCGGTGACCGCAAGCTTGAGCTGCTGGCTCGGTTGCAGTCCGGGATAGGTGTTGATGCCGACGAGCAATCCGTAGTCGCTCATCGTTCGATCCAGTAGCGGAGGCTTTCGAGCGTGGGGAGATCGTTGTCGAAGTCGCCGTGTTTCAAGGCGTGGGTTCGTTGCCCGGCGGGCGCGGCGGCGGGGCTGGGCGAGTAGACCGTGTTGCCGTCCATGAAGGCATTGACGGCTAGGTGATCGGGCGTGTCGAATGGCGCGCGGCCGAACAGGAAGCGTTGCATGCCGATGATCGGCATGTCGACTTCGTCGGGTTCGAGGACACCGGAAATAAAGTAGAGTAGGGAGCGGGTGTACAGCGGGTTGAACAGGCGCTCCTTTTTCTCGGCGTCGTCGCTCATGGTGAAGCAGCGGAAATTGCCGACGGCGGGGCTGCGATTGTTGGACACAAAAGTGCGCTGGAATTGATCGTTGCGCAGCGCCGGGGCTAAGAGTTGGACGCCAGGGAAACGCAGGACGGTTTGGTTGCCGAGGCTGTCGAGGAGTTCGGCGATGGCGATGGCGCCGGCGCTATGCCCGCTCAGGTAGATGGGCAGTTTGGTTTCTGCCTGCACTTGGGCGAGGCGGTCGAATAGGTAGGTGCCGGCTCGGAGTTCCGCTTGTGGGCGACCGTTATTGGTTTCGAACATGGCGTGGGCTTTGGTTTTCATACCGCCCCAAACCCAGGCCGCAAAATTGGCGAGGTAGAGCTCGCGGAGGATCTCCTCGACCACAGTGGCATAGAAGCCGTGGTCGCGCCGGTTCCAGATACGGCGGATGACTCGCACCACGATTTTTGCGAGGGGCACAGCGAGTTTTAAGGTTTCGAAGATGCCCTTTGCGTCGGCGCCCTCGCGGTCGAATTGGCGGTATTCGGGATTTAGCAGATCGGTTTTTGGGGCTTCGTCCTGCAAGAGTTCGGGCAGCGTCCGGTCTGCTGCGAGACGTTGCCGGAACTCCTCCTCCACGGCTTTTTCTAGGCGGGTAAAATTGGGATCGGCGGTGCCGACACTTTTGGCGGTGATGCCCTCTTGGCGGAAGGCGGCGTCGAGTTCGGCGAAGGGTTCCTCGGTTGCGCGTTCGGCTTCGATGCTGGGGGAATCCCATTCGACGCCCCCTTTGGCTCCCGGCAAACCGGCTCGTCGGCCCGCCACTTTAATCACGTAATGCAGAATCTTTTGGAACAGCGTCGTGTTGTTTATCGAGGTTAGGTTGTCCCGGATCGTGGTGACTAAATCGGTTTCCCAGACAACGGTAAGCGGGATGGCGCCGGCCATTTCGAATTGTTGTTTCATCCGGTTGGCGGTCTCGATTCCGCTCTGCTCGCCGACGAGACCGCCGTGGAAATGGACCGCGAGCCGTTGCGGATTCGTTGTGAGCAGAGACTGGATGAAGTCGTCGACTTCTTGGGGCGAGGACGTGACCGCGCCGTTTTGGGAGAACGTTCCGTTCTTCCCGACATTCAAGATATGCATGTGAGACCTTCCTTTTGGTTTTTCCCAGTTTAGCGCTGATCGCTAAAAATGAGAAGGCCCCAATGAAGGCATCACTTAAGTTTTCGGCATCTCGATGAGGTGCACTGAACCGCCGTTGGCGATCACGGGATGCTCGGCGAGCGAGGCCATTAAGTCGGATTTGTTCTCGGCGTCGAAGCGCATGTAGCCGACGAGGAAATCGATGGCGTGGGCGGTGTCGGTGTTGCCAAGAATTTGCGCTGGGCCGAGTTCGCTGCCGCCTCTGAAATATCCGCTGGCGCTGGCGCGTTCGAAGAACGCGGTCCATTGCTCGGGCGCGATCGGCGTCGTAGCGTTGTTCTCGATCAGTAGAAGGTACTGCTTCATCGGGATGCGAGGGGCGGGTTTCGGGGGGCTACTTTTTCTCCACCAAACGTGGGTCGAGCGTGAGATCACTGCTGCTGACTTTGACGTTATATCCGGCGATCGCGAGGGTGTTTTGACCCGCGACCAAGACCTCGGACAAGTCTTCAAGCACGAAGGAATCCTCGCCGCGCGCCTCGTGACTTTTCACCTTCAATTTGCCTTTCGGCTTCTCGCCGGAAACGCCTTGTCGGGCCACTTCGCGTCCGTTGATGTAGGCGATGAAGCTGTCGTCAAAGCGGAGGTGCAAGGTGAGTTTGTTGACCGGTTTCTCGAGTTCGAACCCGGTCCGGATGAACAGGCCGCGATGTTTGTCCTCCATCTCGACCACGGTTTTGTCATCGTCGTCCCCATACCCGAACCCGCCCGGTCCGGCCGACCACGCGCGGTCATCGAACCCGGCGGCGGCCCAGTCGGCGGGCGCTTGGTTCGCGGCCAAGTAACGCCATTCCGCGCCGCGTGCCACCAAGGTGCCGGGTTCGGGTTTGGCCGGGTCGGCTGCTTTGGCGCCGTCGGCGATGGCGTCCGCGCCGGTGTGCTTCGCTGTCCGGTCCGAACGCGGCGCGAGCGTATATTCGTCCGCCACGCCCCCTTCGAGTCGCAGCACCTCGTAGTCGATTTTCTCCGGCTGTACATGCAGCACGGTGACGTTGTGTCCGTGGCTGCTCATGCCCGGCGCGTCCAGATACCAGCGGCCGGGTTTGGGGATCCGTTGCGGAACGCCGAGTCCGCCTTCACCGATATAAATGACGCCGCTCGGGTCGTGGCGTTCGTTGCGGATCGGCACGGTGCGTTTGATATTGTGGCCGTCGGCTTCTAGGGCGAGGTCGAGATTATGGCGTTCGAACAGGGGGACCCACGCGGTCTTTGCGCCGGCCGGACTCTTATAGGCGGGGTACATCGGTCGATGGTATTGCGCGAGCAACCAGCGATGGGCGGGTCGACGATTTTCCAGTTCGAGGGCGAGCCAGTCGCGTTGCGATCCGGTCGCGGTTTCGGTGGAGGTGTTGAGGGTCAGCAGCGCCAGTTCCGACCCCAGTTCGGTGGTGAAGTAGGCCTTCGGGTGGGAGGCATCGATGCCGAACACGCGGGTGTAATGCTCGCCGCCGTCGTGGTTGCCGCGCGCCGGAATCACCGGCAGGAGCCGGCCGGCGGGTGTGTTGGTGAGTTCGTGGTCGGTAAGCCACTTTTCCCAGAGTTCCCAGCGGTTGCCGCTGACAATATAATCGCCGCCGTGCGCCAGCGCGACAATGTCGGGATGTTTGACGAACAGGCCGGCCATCATGCGGTTGATTTTTTTGCGTTCGGCGAGGCCGGTGCGGGAATCACCGCCGACGAGCAGGCGGAAGGCGCGGTCGTCGGACGGGGCGGTGATGAAATGGACGGTGGGCGTCCAATCGCCGTCGGCGGAGGCGCGCAGATGATAGGTCGTCGATGGTTTGAGATTGGTCAGGTTGACGTGGTGCCACCATGGGCCGCCTTCCTCATAGGCGCCCGACCGTGATTTGTGCGATTGCGGCGCGGTCGATTCGCCGTCGGCCCAGACGTCCAGTACGTTCGACGCCCCTTCGTTGTCTGTGGTCCACGAGATGATCGCTTCGCGGTCGGGCTGTTCGATCCACGTTACTCGTAAATGTCGCGGGGCGGCGGACGCTTCGGCGGCGACGAAGACGGTTCCTGCGAGGAGGCCGGCGAGGAGATAGCCGGCGACGAGGAACGTGCGTCCGGCTTCGAACGCGGCTCGGGTGTGGGCGCGGGCGCGGCCACGGGAAACGACTCGCGTTGCGCATCGCCGGATGGCGTAAAATCCCAGTGGGCGGCAGGGTCGGCGGCGGAGGTGTGTCGTTTGGAATGGATGGCGCATAGTAGGAGAAAAACTACGAAAGGCGCCGCTGCATTGCAAACACGGAGCAGCACCTCCGGCCAGTCTCCAGCCCCGTTTGCCGTGACTCGCGAGACGGCCGCGACCCCGCCCCAGACCGCCATCGGCAACGCCAACCAGCGCCAGCGGGTGAGCAAGAGAAGGCTGGCGCAGATGATGTCGGCAATGCCGATGGCGCGCAGCACCGCCCGAGTTTTTTCCTCGGGCCACTTGATATCGGTGTAATTTGTGAAGGTGTTGTCGATAATTTCGAGGTAATCCTTGTAGTGCAGCACGTCCTTGATTCCGTGGCCGATAAAGGTGGCGCAGGAGGCGATCAATAACACCCACATGGCCGAACGCACCCGTCCCGCGATTAGCAAAATCAAGGCCACCGGCGCAAGCCAGCGCACCGCTTGGGCCGCCGGGGCGACTTGGTAAAGCAGGGCGTTCGCGTCGGTGGCATAATTCAACCAACTGGTGACCGCGTTCAGCAAAAACCACAGCGCGATGACACTGAGCACCCAGTAAACCGGACGCGCCAGCACCATGCCGCCGAGTAACACGAGTCCGAAGCCGGCGATGTAGTCGATGGCCTGCGTCGGTTCCATGCCGACGCCGCTGCCGATCAGAAAACTGTTGATTGGCGTTGCACCAAACAAATGCATCCAGCCTAAGGCCACGCATTGGCAGGCAATCGCGATTTGCAACACGACCACCGAAACCCGGCCCAGTTTTCCAACACTCAACACTCATCCGAGCTATGGTTCGCACCGGCACTTGTAAAGGCTGGGGTCAGCCGTTAGATTGTCTCCGTTAGATTGTCAGGACTTTATTTAATTTTAAAAACCATGGAACGCGACCTCAGCCTCGACGCCCTCCTCCGACCTTACGGAGAATACAGCTTCTTCGAAAATATCGAAGCGGTTGGGCCGGTCTTTGCCTGCAGCCCCGGCTCGTCGGGCGGATCCGAGGAGGACGGCAGTCGCTTCGACCCGACCATGGCCTGGCTACTCGCCGAAGCGTCGATGCTTGCCTACGCGCGCGACGAAGATCTGGTCCGTAAGGCTTGGGACTGCGTCGGCTGCACCGACCTGCATTTTTTCGACGGCAACGGCGCCCAAGGCTACATTGCGATCCGCGACGACGCGGTCATCCTCGTGTTCCGCGGCAGCGAACCGGACGATCTGCACGACATCCTTGCTGACATGAAGTTTATGCTCGTGCCGCACGAGAAAACCGGCTTGGTGCATTATGGATTCATTCAGGCGTTGAACGATGTCTGGGACCAGCTCGCACCGATCTTCGAATCCGCCAAACCGCGTCCGGTCTGGGTGGCCGGCCACAGTCTCGGCGCGGCGCTGGCTTTGCTGGCCGGCGAACGGCTCGGCGACGCGCAAGCGGTCTACACCTACGGCGCGCCGCGCATCGGCACGCGCGGGTTCCGTGACCAGTATCCCTGTCCGGTCTATCGGGTGGTCAACAACAACGACATCGTCACCATGATTCCGCCACCGGTGCTGTACCGCCACGTTGGCGAGGAATGGTTCATCGACCACGAGGGTCGGGTTCGGTGCAAAGAGGCGACCAGTATGCGCGAACGCATGGAAAGCCGTTTCCGCGGCCACATCAACCACGCCAGCGAGGTGGTAAAGCTCTGGCGCCAACGCGAATTTCTCAACGCCATTCCGAACTGCAACGTTACCGACCACGCCCCGGTGAACTATGTCCGGCCGCTGCGGGCCGCCATTGGCCGGTCGACGTTCCGAGTGGACCGTCTGCTTAAAGAGGCGGATGATTTTACGCCCGAAGAACGCGCAGACTTGGCGCGTCGGTTGATGGAAACCAATCAGCAGCGGCTGGCATCGGACGCGTCCGGGGGATCGTCGGGCGATGCCTGAACGAGGCCGCGGTAGGAGTCGCCGACGGCGGCCAGCGCGCGAGCCGTCGGAGGACGCGGATGTTCCCGCGAGCCTCGAGGCCTTTCTCGAGTTTTCGGACATGCTGCGGCCGAACTTTTCGCGCAGCCTTGGTCGTTCGACGGTGTTGGACGCGGAGCCGATCCGGATCGATGGGGCTCCCTTGCCCCCGTTTCTGTTTGCGATTTATTCCCGCGTTCAAGGTACCCGCTTTGTCGCCGATGCAGAACCTGGCGAGATCGACGCGACCCTGCTCGACTTCCTGCCGGGTTACCGGCTGCTGCACCGCGACGAACTCACGGCGGCCGCTGCGGCCTGTCGCGCGCTCGGGATCGCCGGGGCGGCCGGCAGTCCCGAAGAAGACTTGGCCGCCGACGCGTGGTTCCCGTTTTTGACCAACCACAAGGACGACTATTTTTGTTGGGCCGGCGGGCGTATTTTCGAGATCAGCGACGAGGCCGGTCTGCCGGGTTTGGTTCACAAATCGCCCACGCGTTTTTATCAAACCATCTGCGCGTTCTATACCGAAGGCGTCTATTATTTAGATGACGATGGCTTTTTGGACTATGATTACGCGGAAGAGGAATACGTCGGCTTCGCCAACAATCCCGGCGTTCCGTATTGGATTTCGGGGTAAGTGATGAACGCGCGATTCCAAACTTCGCTCGTTGCACTGCTTTTGATGGCGGCTCTCTCTATTCCAATTTCAGGCCTGCTGGAAGCAGGCGTACCGACACCGCCTAGAAGACGGCGCTACCTATGGTTGTAGTTTAGGCCAACAAGCGTTGGTATAAATCCCACGTTTTCTTCGCCGTGTACTGCCATTGGTATTGTTCGAGCCAGGCGGCATCGGGGGTGGAGCCCAGGGTGGCTTTGATTGCGGTTGTCCAGGCATCGACCTTAAACTCATTGACGACCGTCGCCGCCGAACCCAGCACCTCGGCGAGGGACCCGGCGGCTGAGGACACGACCGGGGTGCCACAAGACATCGCTTCTAGGGGCGGAAAGCCGAAGCCTTCGTACTTGGACGGAAAGACGAAGGCCTCCGCGCCGGAGTAGAGCGCGGGCAGATCCTCGTCCGGCACGAACTCGAGATAGCGGATACGCGGGTTGGCGGCGATGCGTTCGAGAATTGGTTCGCATTTCCAGCCCTGCATGCCGGCGAGCAGCAGGTCGCCGTCAAAATCGGACGCGGACAGGGCCTCGAACACATCGAACAGAAACAGATGGTTTTTGCGCGGTTCGAGCGTGCCGAGATGGAGGAGATAGGGGCGTTCGATGTTGCGACTGCGCTTGAACGCGGTCGTCTGCTCCGGCGTCGGCGCGTCGAACTCGAGTCCGAGATGGATCGGATGAACGCGCTCGCGCGGCACCTCGAGCAGTTCGGAGACTTCGTCGGCGATGGCGGCGGCATCGGTGATGATCGCGTCCGCGTCGCGCACCGTTTGGCGGATCTTCGCGTTCTGGTAGCGGAAATTTTTCTCCTCCATCGTTTCGGGAAACTTGAGAAAGGAGAGGTCGTGGATGGTCACCACGCTGGCGCCGCGGCGCAGCGGCGGCCGGACAAAGTTCGGGAAATGGTAGAGGTCGGCGGGTCCGGCGAAGCGGTCGAAGGCGGGCATGCCCAAGCGCTTCCACGCTTGCTGCACCACCCGCCCTGGCAGCAGCCGACTCGCCGCGAACGTGGCCCCCTCGACTGGGAACGGCCGGCCCTTGCGTTTGAAGTCGAAGTGGAACAGCCGCAGTTCGTCACCGGACGCGGCCGCCAGTGGTCCGAGGTGTTGCACCAATTTGTGGGTGTACCGCCCGACGCCCGCGCGCTGCGCCACCGCCGATTGAATATCCACACAAATTTTCATGGCGCTTCATAGGCCTTTGGCCTGAAGATGGAAGGTGGAATATGCACGATGGCGGACCCCGCGATCTTATGGAGACGCTTGATGCCAAGCGAATGGGATGAACCCCGAACCAACGTCCGCCACCATCTCGGTCGTCCTCGATCGCCCCGGCTCGGGAGGCCCCTCGCCCTCCAAGTTTTTGATGTTGAACGAGCCAAGCCGGTGGATTTCGAACGAGAGATTCCGCGTTTTTCCGCGTTTTTCTGCGGTTCACTAAAGGTCAGCAAAGAATCCGCCTCAATGGCTCCGAGTTGGACGGTGCGAACCCCGCGATCTTCCACTGTCAATCTTCCATCTTCGCGACCGCAGGTCGCCCGCCTTACTCGGACTCGTCGCGCTGAACGCTACAGAACTCAATATCGGACTGCAGAAACACCAAGTCGTTCAATTGGAGGTGTAGCGGGGTCGGGTCGACTTTTTTCAAGTTGGGTTTGGCGAGCTTGAGCACGCCGCTGTATTCGCCTTTCACGGTGCGCAGTCCGAGGATCACAGTTTTGCCGATGGGCAGGCCCATTTTGCGTGCGAGTTCGAGTTTCTTGTTCTCGATATCCGCCTGGAAACTGTCGTAGCCGACCGTGTCGCCTTGGTCGAAAAACAGTTCTCCTTGAATCATGTCGTCGTTCGGTTCGTTCATGGGAACGCCATGCTAATTCCGCCGCTACACCCTGACAAGCAGAACTGATCGGCGCGGCGCAAATACTTGCTTTCAGCCTGCGGTTTAAGGCTGATGCGGAATAATTCCTTCTTCTGTTGGCGATCAGGATCAGGATCCAGAGAAAGGTTTCGGACACGGGCGTGCCATGTTGAAAAGGACTTTCCGGGGTAGACCGGTCGACCGTTTCTAACGACCGGAGTTCTGGGGTTCAGTCGTCCCTCGTTCACCGCCAGCGGGGCGTATTCGCCAGCCTAGAAGGCTGACGAGACGATACCGTCTGGAAGACGGTACTACTTCACTTTTGACGACGAGTTCCGTTAACCACTCGTGATTTCAGAAACGCCAACTGGTTTCGTCCGACCCTTCGCTCTTCGCTGACCTTTTCGCGGATGGACACGACGTTGGACCGCGGAAAAACGCGGAAAAACGCGGAATCTCTCGTCCGAAGTTCCACGGCCAATCCGCACAAAGCTGACATTCCTTTGCCGCTCGTTCTTTTGCCTCGGCGGAGCGGTCTAACCCTACAAACACCCGCGAAAGGGCGCACCCCGCATCTCGCAACCCGGTCCTACTTGGCCTGCGCCAAACCCGCCGCGCCGGTGATCACCGCATCGTCGCCCAACTTGGCGGCGACAACGTCAAAACTGTCGCGATAGGGTTTCATCGTATTGCGGTTTACCGTGTCGCGAACTTCGTCGAGGATCAGTTTGGGCATGGCTTCGACCATGCCGCCACCGAGCACGATCTTGTCCGGACCGAGCAGGTTGACCGCGCCGGCGAGGCCGATGCCGAGCCATTTGGCGGCGCGTAGGATGATGCGTTCGACCGCTTCATCTTTGGCGGCGGACGCGGCCAGGGCACCGCTTTTCATTTTAGAAATTTCACTGCCGCTGATCGCGTCGAGCGTCGGTGCGTTGCCGCGAATGACTTCGACCGCGCAGTCGCGCGAGATGGCCAGACGGCTGGTCATGGTTTCGAGGCAGCCGGTTTCGCCGCAGCCGCAGCGCGGGCCGGAGGGCATGACCTGAACGTGGCCCAGTTCCATGCACGACAAGCGGGCGCCCACGTAGATTTCGCCGCGCACCACGAGTCCGCCGCCGAGTCCGGTGCCCGGAAACGCGCCGAGCAAGACCTTTGACCCCTTGCCAGCGCCGGCGAGGTATTCGCCGTAAACGCCGAGATCGACATCGTTGCCGGCGGCGACCGGGCAATCGAAGCGCTTCTTCAATGCTTTGCGTAACGGTACGTTTTTCCAACCGAGATTGCCGGCTTCCTCGAGCACGCCTTTTTCCATATCGACCGGGCCCGGGGCGCCGATGCCGATGCCGGCAAGATCGTTGTGCTTCACGCCTTCTTGGTTGAGCAAGTCCTCAATTAACTCTTCGATCCGCTTCAGGCCGTCTTTGCCGTTGATCGAACCATCGCCGGAGTCGGGGCGGGTTTTGCGTTTGATTTGCGCGAGTTTGTTGAGCTTTTTGTCGAACAGCGCGGCGAGCATCTTGGTGCCGCCAAGGTCGAAGCCGATAGTGTACTGTGCCATGATAGGGTCCTGCTTGAACCCGCACTCAAAAATGGTGGCGGGCGGTGTTTATGCCTCGAGGTCTTCGAGGATGTTCATGAGATGGGGCAGTAGCTGCTTTTTGCGGCTGACCACGCCGTTGAGTTCGAACAAGTTCGGCTCTTCGCGCGGATAGTCAATACCGGCAATCACACGCGGTTCGCCGGTCACCAGCAAGTGGCTGCAATGACGGGTGATGTCGGTGATCAGGAGGCAGGAGAAATGCAGTTCGTTGATTTCGCGATGGGCCTCGAGCGAGTTGAGCAGCTCTTCCTTGCGATCCCAGAACCGGTCCATGCCGAGTTCCTCGACCTGCGAGACGGAGATGTCGATGCCTTGTTCGCTGTATGATTTGCAGTCGGACTGGATTACCTCGGCGGCCTTCATGGTGGCCAGCACCGAACCCGCCTCGAAGAACTCCTTGGCGTACTCTTTGAAGTCGATCCCGGCGTAGGGCTCGAGCCAGGCCAGTAGATCGCGGTCGACGTCGGTGGTGGTCGGAGAAGTCAGCAGAAGTGTGTCGGCGATGATGCCGGACGCGAGCACGATGGCCTCGCCCGAACTCGGCACGACCGCGCGTTCGCGGAACATCCGGGTGACAATCGTGCAGGTCGAACCGAGCGGTTCGTTGATGAAGCGGATCGGTTCGCGCGAGATCAGTCCGCCGCCGAGACGGTGGTGGTCGATCACTTCGAGGATGTCGGCTTCGCGCGCGCCGTGCACGGCCTGGGTGTATTCGTTGTGGTCGACCATGATCAAGCGTTGCTGTTTCGGGTTCACCAGATCGGACTTGCTGAACACGCCGATCATTTTCTGGTCACTGTCGAGCACCGGAAACAGATCCTGCTTGGTGCGTTTTACCGCCTCGCGGATCTCGACCAAACTCGCGTTTTCGTTGAACGCCAAATACTCGGACTCGACCGCGCCGGAGATCAGACGGGCACTCTTGATCAGCATCGCCGACATGGCCGTGTCGTGCGGGCTGCCGATCACCGCGACTTTGTTTTTGACCGCTTCCGCGAGCAGTTCGTCGCGCATTTTGAAGCCGCCGGTGATGACGATGCAACGCACCCCGTATTCGATCGCGGGGCGGTGGATGGTCGGCCGGTCGCCGGAGATCAGGATGACTTGGTCGGGCGGAAAGCGGTGCAGGCGTTCGGTGAAGCCGGCGGCGCTCATCGCGCCGATCATCATCACCAGATGTTCGTCGGTGTTGTGTTCGACGTCGTTCTGGTAAACGCCGCCGAGCACGCTGCGAACGCGTCCGAGGCTGGTCTCTACTTGGCGGGTGCCGCCGAGGTCCTCTTGTTGCGGCAGGATGAGCTGCATCAGGTTGAGCAGCGGCAGCATGCCAACCACGCAGTCCGTTGCGTCAAGCACCGGGATCGTTTTCAGCCGGTGTTGCTGCATGCGTCGGTAGACTTCGAGAAAGGGTTCGTTTTCGCGGGCGTAGAGGACGTTGCGGCGGCACAGCGTGGCGGCGGAGGGGCTGACGTCCATCAGCAGGCGCGGCGGCTTGATGCCAGCTTTATCAAGCACGAACTCAGTCCGGACGTTGACCGTGCCGCAGCACGCCGCTTCCGCGTCGGGGTGGGTGGTGCGCTTGAGCAGTGCTGCATAGCCGAGCGCCGAACAAATCGCGTCCGTGTCGGGGTTGGTGTGACCGATGACATATAGTGGCATGGCGCGTCCTTAAGGCTTTTGCGAAGGATGGCAAAGCTTGAGTTCGGCCTTTTGGGATTTCAGCTATCCGTGATCAGTCATCAATCGCCCGTGTTCAGTGGAGGCGACCTTCGGCCATTGGAGAACATGAGTTTTGTAATTGCTTAGATCCTTGCTTTGTCGATTCGTGACTAAATGAGTCAAACTTTTCAAATTCCCAGACGCGGGCCTGATGATGCGTTCGCCCAACAATGCAGGGAGCGTATGGCCTCGGAGCCACGCGGTCGTTCCGCCCGGACCGAAAGTGAAGAGTTTCTTCAAAGGACAGGCCGGTCGGTATCACAAAGGCTTAGCTCCCCCCGGGTCCCGCTCGTACCTCGCTCCACCCGCGGCTACTTTCTTGCCACCACTCCGTGGTTCGTCGTAGAGGGTTCGTCGTAAAGGCTTCGGCGGTCGAAATTTCAAATATCTTTGGTTAGGTTTCTTCGTGATTCAGTTCAATCGGCTCGGGAGGCCCCTCGCCCTCCAGGATTTAGTCCAATCGGCTCGGGAGGCCCCTTGCCCTCCAGGATGGGCGTTATGAAATTTGAAATTCCTTCCATGGCCATGGCTTCAGAACGCGTGTGACCGAAATGAATTTCGTCACGACGAACGCGGACTGAAGTCCACGTTACCTGTCTGGTCCACAGCTTCAGACCCGTGCGGCCCCGCATGAATTTGAAATTCGAAATTCGAGATTTGAAATTCCTTGGGCCTTAAGCGCGGAACCGGAACCGGCGGAATGTGCTGCGGCTGATCAGCACGAACTCATTGGGTTTTTCAGTAGCGCAGCAGCGGGCACCATGGAAGTCGGCGGCACTGAGATCCAATTTATGCAGACGCTTGAACATCCCATCGCGGGTACTGAAAATCCAGGTGCGGCCGTCGTCTTCGGCGATCGCATGTTCTGGCAGCAAGCAATACACATCTCCGGCGACGCGATGTATCGTGGGTCGTCCGGGTCTGAACAAGCGAGCGCCGTTCGCGGTATTGCAAATCACCATGTTGCCTTGCACCAACACGTTGCTGAGCTCTCGGACGCCTTTGCCGAGTTCCTGTGTCGGATCGGGTGAAAACACTTGGCAGAATTCGCCGACGCGCACCACGATGTTTTCTCGGTTCAACCCGCCGGCAAATACTTCGCAATCTCCGACCGCCGACCGGTCCAGGGGCGCGCTACGGACCAGCGCGCCGTTGGCATCGTAGAACTGGAGATCGAGCCCGTCCGGTCCCGCGACCACCGCCGCGAGCAAATGCTGTCCGGTCACCGCCATGCCAAGGGTGCCTTGGGGCAACCAGTCCGGACTCTCGAACGAGAACACGCGGTTGGCGAGGCGTGTCGTCGAATAGCCAAATCCCATCGGGCCGACCGTCGCGCCGATGAAGCGGATCTGGCGGGTGCCGCCCGGGTCGGCCGCGAACAAAACGCGTTCCGTCTCTTGCTTCTCGACGGCCGCGCTGAACACCTCGACCTGACCGCGGCGGTTCCAAATCTGGATGGTCACCCGGCCTTTACCGCAGAGTGCCCAGATGCTGACAAAGCAGGATCCGTAGCGGATGATCGGCACGCCGTCCGGCAAGGCCGGCTTGAAATCGACCGAGATGATCTCCTCGAAGTCGCGGATCCGCTTGGGCGCGTCCGGGGGCTTGATGTTGATGTCGTAGAAACGTTGCAGGTCACGCGGCAGTAATTTGTCGCCGGGTGCGAACGCCTGCAACAACTGACCAAGCTGGGTTTTGTTATCGTGGGTGAGGGTTTCGCTGATGATCGCGCGGCCGGTCTGGCGGGCTTGCTCGCGCACCGTCTGGTCGGGGTACTTGTCGTACAGTTTGACCAAACTCGGTAGGGGCACGTCGTCGCGGTGGCGCAGTTTGGACAGGGTCTCAGCGGCGCGTTCGTGATCGCCGGTTTCGCCGAGTAAGCGGAAATAAAAATCGAGGCACGCCGGCTTGCCGGGAAAGCGCGCGAGTTCGTCGAGCGCTTCGCCGGTTTCGCCGAGGTGGTGATGCAGAATTTTCGCTGCTTTGAGCGGACGGCCGCCGTTGCGGTGGATCAGCATGGCGGTGTGATACGCCTCTTCGGCGCCGGCCTCCATGCCGATGCGGCGGAACAGGGCCCCGGCCTTTTCATGCTCTTTGTGTTCGAGATAAAGGTCGGCCGCCTCTTCGAGGTAACCGCCGCGTTCGAGACAGGCGGCCGCCTTTTTATATTGGCCAAGTCGGGAGTGGATTTGCGCGGCGTCACGGAACAGTTTGCCTTGCTCAAGCGCGTTGGCGGCCGCGTGCAAGTCGCTGAGCAACTCGCCGAAGATGTAGGCGGCGCGGCCGAAGCGACCGAGTTCGAGTTCGCGGTTGGCGGCTTCGAGATAGGCGGCACGGAGGCGTTCTTGCAGGTTGGCTCCGACCGAAAAGAACGAGGCCGAACCCGACCGGTCGCCCGCGCCGAACAGGTTGCCGAGGTTGAACTTGATCGGACCGCGGTCGCCCAGGCGCGCGCCCGAACCCGCCGAGCGCCCGCCGCGTCCGCGGAACAGTCCGCCGATCGGCAAGGCGTGCCGCAGGCCTTTGTCCGGATTGGTTTTGATCAGGTCGAGCAGTCGCTTGATCTCGCGGTCGTGCTTGCCGGACGAGCCCGAACCACTGAGATCCGGGGCGCTATCCTTTCCGCCCAGCATGCGGCGAAAGAACGAACCCTGTTTGCCGCCCTCGTCGCCAGAACCTTCTCCGGAGTCGTCGTCTTGCATGAATCGCTCCAGTCCCGAACGCGGTTGTTCCAGCGGCAGCACCGCCACCAAACGTTCAAGCCGGTCGGCGAACGACAGCCCCGGTTGGGCTTCGGACCACATCGAGGCCACGGGCGTGTCCGCGTCGGATGGCGTTCGCGGCGGGCCGATCGTGAGCAAGTCCGACGGCCGTAGCGTGTCGCGATCTTCAAAACGAATCAGGCCGAGTCCCGGATGGAACAGCCAGCGTTCGGGGCCTGCCGGAAACAGGCGTTCTCGTTCCTCCGCCGTTAATGCGGGGAGCAGTTCCGCGTCGGCTGGCAGGAGAAGGTTGCCGAGTTGGCGGAACGGGACGCCATCGACTGGCCGCGTTCGCGCCTCCGTGGCCGAACCGGGTAGGGGCACCAGCAAGCCGGCGCACTGCGGGTCGGAGCGGGACAGCGGCAGGGGGTAAAGTGGGGTGTCATTGTCGAGTCCGAGTTCGGCGAGCAGCGCACACCAGCGCGCAACATCGGAACCCGGCAACAGCAAGGCGCGGGTCGGCCCGAGCGGTCGCGCGCGGCGTCGCAGTTTGAGTGGCAGCGTGATGGGAGTGGACGGTAAGGACTTCATGCGCTGACCCTCCGAACGAACTGCCCGACCGCAGCCATGACATCGGTTGCATCGCCCTTCGGTTCGTCGACCTGCACGTCCCGGCCGACCAGAACCCCATCCGAGGTCCAAGCGGCGCAGTGCCATCCGAGCGAGATTGTCACGCTGGGCACCGAGGTGTCATAGGAACTCAAATGCACCAAGCCGCGGTTGTCGAGCCACACCCGACTGCCGCAGTCGAAGGTGACGATGCGAAGTTTCGTGGCCCACAGGGCTGGGCGCTCCGAGGGACGGTCGAACGGGCGAAAGGCCGAGCGATCCATGCGCATGGTCATCGGTTCCCATTCGAGTGTGCCGTCGGTGCGTCGCTTGAGCGCATAGAACTCTTGATGGCCTTGCAGAACCAATCGCCGGCCCCACACCCCGACGGCGGTGCATTCGATACCGATCGATTGGCGCCCGCGTGGACTTAGCTGCCGTTTCAGTCGCCAATCCCGCGGTGTGAACTCCAGCGTCATGCTTTCCAGATCGATGCATTGGTTGAAATCTTCCGGGCCAAAATAACGGCCGCATTTGGACAGGCCAAGTTTGGCATCCGGAGCGCCGGGTGGAACCAGTGCGCAGGGAAATGCCGTGTGGTCTGCCTGGTCGCCCATTTTACTCACATAGGTCATGTCGAGGGAGAGCTGAAAAAATTCGCCGTCGCCAGGTCGGCGCAGCAGCGTCATGCCGACCACCAGCAGTTCCCATTGGGCTTCTCCATCGGCGCGGTTGCGCAGAACCCAGCCGTTCGAGGTATAGCCAAAACGGTTGAACGCCCCGCGATTGCTGGACCACTTGCCACCGCCAATATGCCCGCCTGCTAAGTCGCAGATTTTCATCCGCATTTCGTCGACGAAAAACAAATGCCAGTTGTCGCGATAGACCACAGCGCGTTCGAGTCTGGTCCACCCGGAATGCTCCCGCTGGCTCATTTTCCCGTCCCTGTCCACGCTGATGAAACGCAGCAGGCTCCCCTGTTTCACGAGCACCGCCCAGGCGCTCTCCTCGCCGA
>ENA-ORXR01002319-ORXR01002319.1-marine-metagenome-genome-assembly--contig:-NODE-2319-length-18350-cov-66.173754_pt1 | contig 18350 bp, 7 predicted proteins | sample MGYA00237866_ERZ511479 | MGnify/ENA metagenome assembly ERZ511479 | reverse complement strand
GCTCATGGCCGCTTCAGTGCCGCCTAGATCCTGAATGACGGGGGGGTGCCGCACACGCAGCTCAAACGCACCCGACCGCCTACTGCCGTCATTCAAGCGCATGCCGGTGCATGCGGCCGCCTGACGTGTGCGTCAGGCTCCAGGGCTTGTGTGGACCCCAGCGGACTGCTCATGGCCGCTTCAGTTCCGCCTAGATCCTAACATAATAATCAGCTGGATCGACGAACCACCCCCCCCCAGTTCGTCAATTTGGCCGGTTTTCAAATCGACGAACCGGCCAACAACCGTCCTCTGGAAGCCCCCCCCTCTGGTTCGTCAATTTCGCACTTTGGTACATCGATCGAGCTACCGCCAGATCGGGGTCTCTGAGAGCCCCCCCCTCAGTTCGTCTATATCAGCGGTCCGTCGATTTCATGCCGCCGGTTCGTCGATTCCAGTTTCGTCCAATGTACCCCAGTCCGTGGCACCACTCTGGGCGACCCCCTACGGGTCGGCTCGCCCTGTGCCTATGCACGGTCGTGCACTAGGTCCCAGACGCAATATTATTGGTCCTCTCCCCGCACCCCTCCCCTGCTGCACGTGAGGCTTCCTTGCAGGCTTCCCTGCATGTTCCCACACGCGCCCGCGCAACCCAACATAATAAACACCCCACTGGGTGACGCGGCCGCCTGCCCCACCGCCCCCCTTCCCAACATAATAATCTGCCCAGCGTCCCCCCCCCTCTTCCTGTCTCGCCCGCACCCCACAACCTGTTGATGCCCACCCCATGTCCATCCCCCGCGTAAGAACATCGCCTGTGCTTTTCCATTTCCCTGTACCCCTCGTATTCCCAGCAGGCCTCTCACACAGCGGTTTCCTCCCCCACTCGGCAACCGCACACCCACACGGGCCAGCTGTGATCCCTCACATAATAGCTAGCCTTCCCTTCTTTCAGCGCCCCCTCTTATTGCGGCGCCCCTCCGCCCCCTTTGTTGCGCCTGCATCCCACACCCAGGTGATATCCACCCCTTTGCCCATCCCCCACATAACACATTGACTTTGCTGTTCTGATTCTCCATGGTCCCCCGTCTCCCCAGCAGGCCTCTCAGACAGCCGTCTCCTTTCCCGCTTGGCCACCGCACACCCGCACGGGCCAGCTGTGTTCCCTCACATAATAGCCAGCGCCTCCCCTTCTTTCAGCACCCCCTCTTTTTGCAGCGCCCTCCCCCCCCCTTCGTCGCGCCTGTATCCCACACCCAGGTGGTACCCACCCCTTTGCCCATCCCCCACATGGAAACATTGACTTTGCTTTTCTGATTCCCTATGGCCCCCCGTCTCCCCAGCGGGCCTCTCAGACAGCCGTTTCCTCCCCCGCTTGGCCACCGCACACCCGCACGGGCCAGCTGTGTTCCCTCACATAACAATCACATAACCATCACCCACATAATGATCGGGCGCATGGCCACAACCCTTCTCTGTACTGCCTCACGCGGTCCACAGCTCGCCCCCGCCCCAACCTAATATTGTGCCTCGGCGTGTGCCCAACTTATTATTTTGCGCATGTGCCGTGGTTCTTTGCATGATACAGCGCCTTGAGCTGCAGTCAATATCGGTCGCACACGTCTGTCCATCGATCCCCCAAACACCCTCCCCTGTTCGCATATTCATATCGCCCCCGCTGTTGATAAAAAAATAGCACAATGTAGCACCCCCGTCGCCCTGCACTATGTCAGGACTGTGCTGACTGATTGCTCTCAAATATGAGAGTTTCTCCTCGTGGGCCTGTCGGCCAATGAGCGCCTGCCAATCTGCGGCTTCCGCGCTGTCAGTCGCCACCGCATTTTGTCAGCCACGAGGCGCGTGGGCGGCGATCCCGGTCACCCCTCGGCCGCCGCCAGTCCACGCGGCAGCTGTGCGGCGATGCTCGTGATCCCTCGGCCGCGGCCACTGGCTGAGCGATTCGTGGCAGGCGGATCACGGTGGCCCCAAAAAAAGGCGGGCATTCTCAGTCGGTGAGCATCGCCGGTGGTCTGGCTCCAAGGCCTCTCTCAGGGCCCTGGTCACCGCCACTACGCCGCTGACGTTCCGCGGCTGGGCGTGACCGACTGCGCGCGCGCGCGCTTTTCGTTCTCCCTCTCCAGAGGGGTCGTGAGAGCACCCCCCCCCATTCTCCCAGCAGCACGCACCCTTTTCGACTGCCCTGTCCAGAGGGGTCGAGGGCGCCCCCCCCTACATGACCCCAGCAGCACGCATCGCTCAGGCGTCCGTTGCGGCCGTGATCCGCCCGTTGCGCCCGTCTCTGCCACCGCTTCACCCGTTCCACCCCACCCGCATCAGTGCCTCCCCCTGTCACCCACCACCCGTTCTAGTGTGCCGCAACCACCGCCCTCTCACGCAATGGAGTCTACCGGGGCGTCTGCCGCCACTGCCGGGGCTACTGGGGCGTCTGCCGCCACAGTCGGGGCTGAGACTGCGGCCGACGCTGCCCCCCGCGCAGGTGCTACCGTCGTCAACATGAGCGGCGTACCCAGCGCTGGCGACGGCTCGCGCTGCCCCCGTCCGTCGTTCACGGGGCTGCACGTGTGGTCGGCCGCCGGCGCCGTCGTTTGCGCCCTGTGCGACACGGTCAAGGTGTCGCCCACGGCTCTGGCGAGCCACCTCAAGTCGGCGGCGCACAAGACGGCGGCTGCCGCGGCCACCGACAGCTTCAGTGGCGCGGTCGTTCCGCCGCCGTCGTCTGCACCGTTTGCCCTGACGTTGGCTACGGCAACGGAAGAGGAGTGCAAAGCGGCGGCGGCGGCCGAGCGCACACCTGGCCAAGTTGCCACGCTCGCCCGCTACTGCGCCGATTCGCGGTGGCCGTCGGCGCCGGACGACGCGCATCCGGCACCGGTGCCGTGCTTGTCCATTCGGTCGGGTATGGTCGCCTGCTACGATTGCCAGTCGGCGTGCCGCTCGTCCGCAGAGCTGGCAAAGTTGCACGTTGCGGCGGCCGGCGGTGTGCCCAAGTGTTCGAACCGCGCTTGGGTCACGGTGTCTGTGCAGACGCTTCAGCAGGGCAACAAGACGCGCTTTTTCCCCGTCGCTTTTCTACGTGACCCGCTGCCGTACGCGCCCTCTCGGCCGCCGGTGGGCGCGCCAGCGCCATCCTCGGCCACGCTGCCGCTGCACGTGTTTCTGGGAAAGGGAGGCGGTGAGTCAAGTGCGGCTGCTGGTGGCAACGTGGCCGCTGCTGCGGGAGGAGCGGCGGACACGACGAATGCGCGGTGCGGGGCTCTGCTTCGCATCTTCAAGTTTCCGGCCGTCCTCGCAAAGTTGGGGTGGTCGCCAGAGGCAGTCGTGGAGCACTTTTCCATCTTTCCTCTTGGCGACGGCAGCATCCCGGCATCTGATGTGCGGGCACGTGCGAGCAACCCGCAGTGGCTTCTCTTCCTGTCTCTCAAAAAGGCGGTGCTCTCCCTCTTCCTGTCGTCACTCGAAAAACTTCGAGACTGCGACCTGACCATCTCCCTTCAGCTGGCCGTCGGTGGGCTGGCGGGTATGGGCGGCGCTGATGGGAAAGGGGGCGAGCAGCAGCGGCGTCCGACGCGTCTAAACATTCTCGACAAGTCGGTCGGTGTGTACGCCACGGACGTGGCGCTCGTCCTGTACGTCGTTGTACGCATTGCCGAGCTCGGGCGGCGGTCGGCTGCGGAGGAACTTGCGGACGGCCGGTCGGTGCCGCATCTGTTACCGGTCAACGCGCACTTTGCTGCACGTGCGCAGACCGAGTTCCGCGCCGCCCTGTCGGCGGTAGAGCGGGACCAAGGGGCTCCTGGCGGGTCGTCGGTGCCGGCAGGGGATGACCCCAGCGAACACACGGCAGCAGCGGTAGCCGAGCACCGCGGTTTTGCGTCCCCGGTGAGTGCGCTGCTCCGCGGCTTGGCTCACGAGGAGTACGACCCGCGGTCCGTCGCGACGGGGGGGTCTGGCAAGGGCCGGCCGGACTTGTCCCTGGTCATGCCCTTTGTCGCTCTGCTGTATCCGCGTTCGTCGACCATGTCGCCTCGGCGGCACGGGCCGCCTGGACTGTCCTTTATGGACGCGGACGCGGCGCAGCACTTGGCGTCGGCGCTGCTGTTTTCCATCCGCGCGGTCAATGCGCTCGTCTTTTTCAACACTGGCCGGCCGCTGCCGCCGACAACGTCAAAGAGGGGCAGGCGTGACGCATTGGCCGCTGTGTTTCAGGATATTGCCGACGCCACCAACCCGTCGGGCACCACGGCCGCCGCGTACGTCGTCATGTTCCGGTCGACGACCGAGGCGATGGCACGGTCGGAAAAGGTTCCGCCGACCTTTCTCTTGTGTAAAGAGCCGGCGCACCTCGCGGGCGCGCCGTCGACGGCCGTGTGTGGGACGCTGTTAGAGAACGGCGTGCACCTTGGCACGCCGCTGCTCGGGGAGTTTGTGTCAACGGCGCAAGCGCGGTTGTGGGGGCTCTTCCAGAAGCTCGTCTTTGCGTATGATCCGACGGGGTCGGGCTTTTTCACGACCGCCACGCATCTTGTCGACCGCCCGGCCGTACATGCCACGGGTGTGTCCTTCCTCGACCTACGTGCCAACCGGGCGCTCGTGACGGGTTGGCAGCAGCACTTTGTGAGCTCGGGGGCGCTCGACGACCCCAAGTGCCCCGTGCGCCCGGCGTACAAGCCGCGCCGTGCAGGTGGTGGCGGCTCGGCAGCGGGCGACCAGAGTAGTGGGGGCGGCGACGGCAGCGGAGGTCTCCCAGAAGTTGACCCGACGAGGCCGCCGCTGACCAGCGACGCGCCAGGCCTAGCTTCCTGGGCTGAGATGCACGTGGAGTTTCGTTTCCTGCTGGCCGCCCTCATGCTTGTCGTCGGCGGCGCGCCGCCGCGCATCACCGAGCACATTTGCACGGTCATCAGCGCCTCCACGTCGGGCGCGAGGCGCAATGTCTTTGTCCTTCACGGGGAGGTGTACACGATCATGACATACAGCAAGACATCCCATCAGACGGTAGGCGGTGGGCGGCCCATCATGCGGTGGATGGACGCCAAGACGTCCACGCTCATCCTGCTCGCCATGGTGTTTCTCGACCCCCTGGAAGCGTATTTTGCACGTGCCGTGGCCCCTGATGGCAGCAGCCTCGAGACCGGCTGTGCGACACTGTTGACGGCGCCCGATGGGCGCCTATTTCGGGCCCCTGGCGGCGATGAAGCGGCGTGCCGGCGCTTCTCCAAGGTGCTTGGCACCCTCTTTTTCGACAACCGTTGGGCGTCGCCCATAACGGCCAGTGTTTTTCGTCACTTTGCGGCGGCGCTAGCCAAGCACGTTTCCAAGGTCAACATCCTCGAGGCGGACTTTGGCGTCGTCGGTGGCGGCGGCGGCATCTCTGGTGCATCAAGTGGCGCTGCGACTGCGGCTGTGCAGACGGCTGACGGGGACGTGGCAGACTGGGGTCGGGTGATGGAGTTGCAGAGCGGGCACTCGCCGGCGACGGCCTCCTCTGCGTACGCGGGCGACGCTTCCGACAGCATCTACTGCCTGAACAACGCCATGGTGTACCTCTACCACCGCGCGTCTCTGATGTACCACGCCGCAATGCTCATATATTCGTCGCACTTGCCGTCGGGACTGAGGCATCCTCTCGAGCAGCTGCGCGTCGGGCAGCAGCCGACGGCGGCACTGGCATCGGTGTCTGGCGTCGGCGGAGGCTGCGGCGCCGGTACTGGCCGCAGCGGCACGCTCAGTGCTTCCTTGGAGCGCCTTGCGCCCGCTGGCTTGGTGTCGGTCGGCGGCGGGTCCGTGAGTGCGCGGCTGTCCCGCTCCTACCGTCTCACACGGGACGAGGTGCGTGCGGCGGCCGACGCAAAGACACGGGAGTTGTTTGGTGCAGGCATGTACCGGAACGCCGAGCAGCAGGAAGGCGTGTACACCATCTTGCAGACGCGAGGCCCCGTCACCGTCTTGTTCGTCATGCCAACGGCGTCGGGCAAGACGGCTACTCTCCTCATCCCCGCCGCCGTCGAAGCCGAGGCGGCAGTGGCGGCCGCTCGAGAGGAGGCCATTGCCCGGGGCGCCGGCTTCAGTGGTCTGCAAGAACTCGCCGGCGGGTACGCCGCACCTGCTCCTGTTCAGGCGGGCCCGCCCGCCCCCTGGTATCCCCCGGTGACCATCGTGCTCACTCCGACGCGGGCGGTGACGGCCAATATGGTGTCTGCGGCAAAGGCTGCGGGCATCGCGGTAGGTGACTGGCCGCGCGGCTGCGACGCGGGTGACGCGTCGCTCTTTGTCATCGACATGGCGCGCGTTGTACACGACTTTGTCATCTTCTCGGACGTCGTCCGACGCCTCGCGGCAGCTGGGCGCCTCGCGCGCGTCGCCATTGACGAAGCACACTTGGTGCTGCTGTGGGGCTCGAGCTTTCGCGAGGCGCTTCTCCAGCTCCGCACGGTGCTGGCCGATCTGGTTTGTCCGCTTCTCCTCTTCACCGCGACAGCGCCCGTGGCTGGCGTTGAACCGATGCTGGCGGGCGTGGGCGTCAGCTCGAGGCGCCCCGTGGCGGTTGTGCGCGCCTCGACGACGCGTCAAGCGCTGACGCGGTACATGGTTGAGAGTATCGGTCCGGCTTTTCGACGTCATCCGGAGCGGTACGAGGATGGGAATGGGCCGCTTCACAAAGCCATCTCGCAGCGGGTCATCGCGCAGGTGCGCAAGATCGGCAATGGCAGCGGGGACCGGCAGGGACGGTCGGCGGTCATTGCAGTCTTTTGCGAGACGGTCGCCGAGGTAGACGGCATTGCCGCCCACCTTCATGAGACGGTCCGCCGGTCCGAGGCAGGTGGCGACCTGGACGATGTCGTCGTGCGAAAGTACCACTCACAAGGCGCTGCGGCCGACGGCAGCATGGGCAGCGGCGGCCAAGTCGGTGGCGAGCATCAGACGCACGGTACAGCCGGTGGAGGACGGCGGCCCCTCGTGAACGTGGCCCACGCGATATCAAACGCTCTCAGCCAGCCGGGCGTCGGCGTCGTCATTGTCGTCGCTTCACCTGCCGTCTCGACGGGCACGGACATCAAGAATTTGCGGTGGGCCCTCTTTCTTGGCCCGCGTCACCTCCTTGCGCTTCTTCAAGGGGCTGGACGATTGGCTCGGGAAGGCGACGGGTCGTCGACGGCGTTGGTCATCCACCCGCATGGCTACAACACGTCGGACTTGGACCAGGCCAAGTCCATTGTGCCCGATGTCGCCGCCCTCGGCGACGCGCGCAAGTGGGCGCAGTTGCCGCCAAACGAGTGCCGCCGGTGGATGTTCGACTCCCTTTTCGACGGTGTCGCTCGAAAGGACTTCCAATCCTGCCTGGATGGCGGCTTTGCGCGGTGCGACTTTTGTACTCTCAAGGCGTCGAACGCGGCGCGCGACGCGTCGACCCGCAAGCGTCCTCGGCCCGATGACGACGACATTGAGGAGGACGATGACGGCCAGCGAAAGCGGAGGACGACACCTCTCCCGGCGTCGACTATGGGCAGGCTTCCGGGCCTAACGCCGCGCATCACTCCGCTCGGCCGTCCCTTTGGCGGCCAGACGAGCGGCGGACGCCGGTCGACGACGGGCGACGCCGGGCCGGCGACCACACGCCACGCGACGGGGCCGCAGCGGGACTCCGTGGGCGGTCCTTCTGTCGGTGAAGCAGCAGATGCCGGGGGAGAGGACTACCTGTTTTCCCTCGTGGGCTCGCTCCCCGATGACCCGCTTCTCGGGCTGTCATTGCTCGACGCTGCCGGTGGTGATGATGTCGAATCTTCCGACCTTCTTCATCCCTTGGGACAGCCCTCTTCGTCTTCAACAGGCGCCCGAGCCAGGGCTGGGAGGTCGCACGGAGGTGAGGAAGGGCAGATTTCCCTGTCACCTGTAACTCCACGACGACAGCTGTCTGGGTCGACAGCGAGCGCGGTGGCGGCACGCCAGGTGGTGGCGCCTATCCGTTTTGCTGCTGGCATTGCCAGCGGCAACCGGGATGCCGCCTACGGTCGAATCATCGAGAAAGCCGTGGACTTGGGCCGCCGTGCAGCCGCGGCCATTTGGGATTCGAGCCCTGTGACGGGAGCGACGACGCCGCCGTGCGCCAAGTGCCGCACCTACCGTGCGGCGCAAGACGCGGACGATGTGACGCGTCATGGGCCAACCGGCTGCCTTGCGGGCATCTGCATGCACTGCCTCAAGCAGTCACGGGGCGGTGGTGTTGACCACAGTGGCAGCAGTGGCGGCAGCATGATTTCGGGCGATCGGGCGGAGTGCTTCGACGCGGACACCAGCGCCGGCTGCGCGGCGTCGGGCGATGGGCAGTTCCACTCGGACGTGTGCACGCTGCTAAGGTCGCAGTGCGCCACGCGGCCACCGCCTTGGATGCCGTCGCGGGAGCCGGTCGGGCGCAAGTGCTACGGCTGTCGCATGGGCCTCGCTCTCCGGGCAGGCCAATTTGGCGTCGTCAGCATCCACAAGGACAGGCAGATGGGCCCTTGGGGGTGCCGTTGGCTCCATGTCATTAGAGTGGTGCTGCTCCAAGCGCTAGCTGCTCGTCAGCTCATGACGGAGACGAACGGGGACTTTGGCGCCGCTCTACGATCTGCATGTGGCGGCGTCGATTGGACGCAGCTTGCAGACTGCGCAGACGGCAGCGGTGCTGGCGGACGCGATGGGGCGGGCTACGGCCCGCTGGGTGGTGGGGGCATGGCTGCTATGCCCGGCAGGGTGCCCCCCGCGAGGCTGCTGAACTGGGGCCGGAACCGGCGGATCGGCACGGACATTACCGAGCTCGGCCGCTGGCTCACTGACGGGGAGACGCTTCCGAACGTGGTGCTCTTTGCGCCGACGGTAGCCACCTCCCTCGGCCTCCAGTATTGAGTCTTTGCATGAGCAGGGCGTGCATGTTCCGTGTTGTAGCGTAGCTGTTTGTCTTTGCCCTCTGATGTTTCTATCTGTCCGAGGCAGGCAGTGTGGGGGGTGGGTCCGACATGAGTGCCGAAGACATGTTAGGGACGGTAACGATACCGTCCTGATGAGCACTCGCCCCGAGTCAATCCTGATCTCGTCTGAAAATAGGATGGGACGGTATCGTTACCGTCCTCCTCGACAACATCGCTTCAGGCTTGACGTACACCTGCACATGCCAGCATCATGCATTGTCAGTCCACAATTATGACCACGCCCTATGCTCTGAAGTGCGGCCGGTAAGAACGGAATTATGTCAAGTTCTATGAGCCAAAACTCTTATGGGACGGTAACGATACCGTCCAACATGATTTTTTCGCACAAATGCGGTGAAGCGTGAGGCTACAAAATGGACGTATAGGCCCATAAGATGCCTGTGACTTGCGTTCTGTCTGCAGAAGTTGTGTGCGTGCGTTTGACACATGGGACAATCTGTAAATATCTTTGCTCGCCGGTATCGTTGCCCTCCTGACCTCGCCGTGTCCCGAAAAGTGATGCGTTGAAGCGAGCATGGCCGGGAGAAACCTTTGTGCCGATGACGAATGTGCAAAAAAAAAACAGGACGGTATCGTTACCGTCCACATCGGCGATAACATCTTTTGATGATCACTTTATGTAGTGGTACACGAGGAGCCTTTCTCATTCCACACCTGCAACTACCGCCTAAGTCGTCAATGGCTACCCGGAACGACGTCATTCCGGTCCAGGTTGATGGGCCAAAAATCTGATGGGACGGTAACGATACCGTCCAACATGATTTTGTCGCACAAATGCTGTGAAGCGTGAGGCTACAAAATGGACGTATAGGCCCATAAGATGCCTGTGACTGGTGTTCTGTCGGCAGAAGTTGTGTGCGTGCGTTTGACACATGGGACAATCTGTAAATATCTTTGCTCGACGGTATCTTTGCCGTCCTGACCTCTCTGTGTCCCGCAAGGTGATGCGTTGAAGCGAGCATGGCCGGGAGAAACCTTTGTGCCGATGACGAATGTGCAAAAAAAAAACAGGACGGTATCGTTACCGTCCACATCGGCGATAACATCTTTTGATGATCACTTTATGTAGTGGTACACGAGGAGCCTTTCTCATTCCACACCTGCAACTACCGCCTAAGTCGTCAATGGCTACCCGGAACGACGTCATTCCGGTCCAGGTTGATGGGCCAAAAATCTGATGGGACGGTAACGATACCGTCCAACATGATTTTGTCGGACAATGGATGTTGATTTGAAAGCTTTGAAGAAGGCGCCCTTGCTCATATGCTGCTCATGACGGGTGTAAGGTCCTCAGATGCTGTTCCCACGCGCTTGAGGCTTGGGAAGATGTCCGCAATTGTTTTGTTCGACGGTATCGTTACCGTCCAAACCTCTTCGTGTCCTACGATTCAAATCGTGTCTCGCAACGTAAACATGCATGAACCTGCAAGAGACTAGGTCACTTGAAGCATTGTATTGTTGCATCTCTGGGAGCCTTCGAAGCTTTCATTGGGTCAGCGGCATTCCCATCAATTCCAATTGACATGAACTGCGACAGCTGTCTCATCCACAACTTTCTGAACGTTCGTTTCGTCAGCCTCGTTTGTAATTTGTGATGAACCTGATTCGGAATACCATTTCAAATAGGAGGCTTCTGCATGCGTCTGGTGACGCGTTGTTGCATCGTAGACTTTTGATGTTTTCGATTGTCCAACTTTTTTTGTGTGCCCGTTTCTTTTCTGAGTCGTGATTTTTGTCGGGTTTAGTTGTCAAGACGGTAACGTTACCGTGCCCGTTGCTTGATGAGATTTGACTCTTATTTGACCACGCCGTTGACGGCGTCACCTCCGTGACAAGGCTTACATGGTGCCCCCTGACGCTGGGCCGGATGTTGCGCTCCTGTTGCGTGCGCACGTGTGCGCCTCTGACGACTCGTGTGCGAGCTAGGACCGTGCAGCAAGTGGTCTGCTCTGTCTGGGCTCAGCGGCCCACGTGTGTTCTGTGGCGGGTTCTGTGTGCCTGCGTTGGTGAGCACTGGCCTCGCTGGCGGGAGCACGCGGGCGCTCGCGCTGTTGACGAGGGTCCGCGTCATCGCCTTCGTACGGTCGTGCGGGAGTTGCACCACTTTGCCTGGCCCACTCCCCCGCCTTCTCCGCGTGGCGGTCCCGCCTTTGCACGAGACCGTTTCCCACGTCCCTGTCACCATGGTAGTTGCACGCCGCGCTGGGCGCGGTGGCGCGGCAGGCATGGCCTCGGCCGGTCGCGGTGCTCGTGGTCGTGGTCGCGGTCGCGGCGAACCTTTGCCTGAGACCGATCCTGTGATGGCCGCTGCTGCGGCGATTTCGACGGCAGCTGCCGCGGCGGCCGCTGGCCTCCCCGCTCGCACGACGGCCGGCCGAGGCAGAGCAGCGGCAAGCGCGACGGGTCGTTCGGGGGGCTCTTCCGCGGCGTCTGCTGCACCTGGCGCTCGCAGTCGTGGGCGTGGTCGCGGACGCGGTCGTGCCAGCGCAGCGCAGCCGTATGTGCCGCCTCGTCGTGTTCATCCCGAGGGACGCCCGCAGCAGACCGACGAGGACGATGAGGCCCAAGAGAAGGATGAGAGCGACGCCGACAAGGAATATGAAGCGCCGGAGGAGATCAACGTCGTTCCGGAGGAGGAAGAGGACGACGAGGACGAGGAAGACGACGAGGAGGAGCCGATCGTCAACAAGCGCAAGAACACGGGGCGGAGTGACGCGCTTGCGGCCGAGCGAGACGACAAGATCATCGTTGTGCTGGACGACGACGAGAACGAGGCGGAAGTCGACGCGTTCCAGGATGTTCCCGAAGAGAACAAGCTGCTGCCGTTGGAAACCGCGCCCGTCGCCGGTGGGGCTCCAACATTTGTGTACACGTTCGCCAATGTCGCACTCTCCTCTATCGTGGTGCCCGAGTTGACCACCCGCGAGATCGTCGAGGAGGGCGTGCTCAACTTCGTTCACTCCTTGACGAGGGAGGGCTACGACTGGGGCGTCGGTGCCATCAAGGTCTGCGCCCTGTCGGCTCTTCTTTACACGCTCATCGACGGCGCGCATCGGTTGGAGGCCATTCGGCGGCTGCAGCATAGCGGCGTGGCGGGCTTTGATTCCCCGGACATTGCTGTTCAGCTGGTCTCACGCACCGACAAGCGCAGCCTGAGCCAGAGCGACGTCCTCTCACTCGGGGCGCGCGCCAATGCGGTCAACCATGTGCACAACCCGACGACCCAGTCGCAGCACATGCACTGGATGGGCAACATGGTGTTTGCCATGCAGACCCGGATGGACTCGATCGCGGACGCCAAGCACGCTGCAGCAGTTGCCGCGGCTGAAGCGGCCGGTAACGCAGTGCCGGTACGTCCGCCGCGCGACCTACTTCGCATCGCGACAGCGAATGTGACAGGCATTGTCATGAAGATCGAGGAGAACGGTGCTACACCTGTTGGCAAGAGCGGCAAGCCGCTCGCCACTGAGTCGCTTAAGCGGCTTTGCAAGGTTGCGCTGTTTGGCATGGCGGCCCCCAAGTCCTTCAAACGCATCGTGTACCTGTTAGAGGCGTCTGAGCGGCCTGCGGCGTCTACGGACGAGGACGATGACGACGAAGAGAACGCTGCGGCCAAGGCGAGCGCCAAGCGCCGCCCACGGAGCTCCAAGGGCAAGGGCAGAGCGCGGCGGAAGATTGGGAACAAGGCGATCTCTGTCGAGAGCGTCGCATCGGCCGGGTTCCTGCAGCCGACTGCTGTCAAAGAAGCGGACCTTGATGGCTATGCGACGGTCCTGCTCAGCATCGCGTGGGACTACACCGGGCAGATGCGCAATGACAAGGTCGTGCGGCTCAAGGGTGGTGACGACAACTGTTTCTTCAACTCCCTGGGCTTTTTCGTCCGCGTGACTCTGCGCGCAGGGCGCAAGGCGGTCGCCATTTCCAAGCAAGCCGCTGACCAAGCTGACGCTGAAGTCGGCACTGCTGAGGCTGTGGCAGCGGCGGCGAAGGCGCGCTCCCCCGGTGCGGCTGTTCTGGAAGCTGATGCCAGACCGTTCGACATCTTTTATCTTTCCCGCCCGCGCTGCAACCAGTCGGTGCTAGAAGAGCTGCGCGACCTCTTCATGTCGTATGAGCCGCCTCCCATCGCCGGGCGCAAGAAGATCCCGCCCCACCACGACAGCCATGTGGTCGCGCACCTGGCAGAGTGGTCGGATGCCATGACTCTATTCGTCTCTCCGCCCTCCGCCGCTGAGGTCAAGGCTGCAGCCGACAAGGCAGCCGCTGAAAAGGCGGCGGCCGATGAGGCGGCGGCAGCCAAAGCCAAGAAGGTGGCGGATGCCAAGGCGGCGGCTGCAGCCAAGGCCGCCGAACAGAAGGCGGCGGCAGACAAGGCCGCGGAGGAAAAGGCGGCGGAAGACAAGGCCGCGGCGGAGAAGGCGGCGGAAGACAAGGCCGCGGCGGACAAGGCCGCGGCAGACAAATTGGCTGAGGAGGCGTCGGCGGCGGGAACGGCGGCGGCCCGCAAGGCGGGAAAGGAGCGCGGCGAGTCGTCACAGAAAGCGGCGCAGCCGACAATGCCGCCTTCTCAGGCCGACCAGCACGCCGCTGACGCGGCAGCGGCCGGCCTCATCTCGGACTCGGAGGAGGCTCTTGATCTCGAGGCCACTACGTCTGCTGCAGCGAGTGTCCCTGGCGCTGCGGCCGCCTCTACTGCCCACGTTGCCGTCGGCGAGAAGCGTGGGGTTTCCCTTGATGCTTCTGCTGCTGCGGACGCGTCTGAGCGTTCGCCGAAGCGCCGCCGTATGGAACCTGCGTCCCCGGTGGTTGGACTGCGCGGCAAGACTCCCAGCGCCGGCAACCGTGGCGCTCGCCGCGGAGCAGCGCTCCGAGCCGTGGCGGCAATCGGCGCATCTGCGGCTGCGGACGCCCAAGGTGATCATGTCGACGGGGCGCCTGACGCGTTGGACGCTGTGGAAGCTGCAGACATGGAAAGTCTTGCCGTGGTCTTCCCCCACACGCCCGAGCCCTACGAGGACATCGTCCCGCCCCTGGTTGAAGGAGTGGCACTTGCGGCCTCACATGCGCGTGGACGTTGGAGCACGACAGCGGCGCCCGCGTATGCGACGCTCATCCCCCCCGAGCACCAAGCATGGGACCTTCTTGCACCGCCTGCATGGTTTGCGGCGTCATGCAATGCCGACAGCTACTTTGCAGCTACAGGTCGCGTGTCTTCTGCCGCTGCCGCGTTGGATGCTACCTGGTGGTCCGACGCACGTGTATCGCCATCCCCTGGCGGTGCTGTCGGCGGCCACCCTGAGGAGGACGACGACATGCTTGGCCTGCTGGACCCCGCAGCCGGCGCGCTCAATGTCGCTGTGCGCGGTGCTGGCTCGTTGCTGCCCGTAAACCGGGCAGAAGCGGAGTTTGGAGCGCTGCGCGCTGCGGTGGTGCTTCACGAGCGAGGCTGGGTCGTGCTGCCGCACGCGCTGGCGTCGCCGGGGTTGGCGGCCGACGTTGACGCCGTCATGGTGCACGCGCTGTCCCTGTTTCCTGGAGAAGACGGCATTGCGGCTGGGCGACGGGACGTGTGGTCGCCAATCCACAACGAAGACAACTGGCGGTCGGACGGCAACGCGCTGGCGTCGGGGCAAGGGCGGCTGACGCTGCTGCCGAAGCACGTCTGCAGCAGCGAGGTTGAGGCTGAGCAGACGGCTTACGTGACCAAGCTCCGGACGGACGTGGCGCTGGCAGCGTTTGCGCATGCGGTCATCTCTCGCGTTGGCGCGCGCGAGGAGGAGGGGCAGTTATGTGTTCGTGTGCCCAAGACTGGTTCTCGGCTGTTGCTGACGACCAGCGCCGCCAGTCCCCAGCTACCCCACGTCGACTCCAACCCGCGGCATGTCCCGACTGTCTCGGTCGGCCAAGGGGCGGGCGTGGGCACCGACGGGCCGGACGGCGACGCGCTACCTCCTTTGACGCAGGTACCGGAACACGTCGGCCAGGGACAGCCCGCCTCTTCTCCCGTGCCCGCATCGACGGCACCCCCGGCCGGAGCAGCTGCGATTTCGTCGGGGTCTGCAGGTGCGTCGGCATCCGCGCCTACCGGTCCGGCCACAACGCTGTCGGAGTACAAGACGTCCCCGTCGTACAACTACTTCGTGATGGCGACTGGGGCGGACGGGAGCTGGTTGCGCGTCTGGCCCGGCAGTGTGCATGTCTTAAGGCACGCGCTGGCTGGTCATTCGGACGTGTCGGCCATCTCTCCGCAGCTCGTCTTCATCCCGCCCAACTCTGTCGTCCTCGTCCGTGGCGACTTTGTGCACGCCGGAGCCGGTGCTGCGGACAATGCCGCGCGGCTAGCGGCTCGCACACATGAGATGCGTGGGGGTGCCGCCGATGTCTTAGCGGATGGACGAGCGCCTCCATTCCACTACAGCCACTGCATTCGGCTTCATATGTACGTGCAGGACAAGGACATCCCGTTGGACAACGCGATCCACCTGGCGCTGCCGAGCACTGTGTTCCGCCATTGATGAGTGCTGTCTGTATGTGTGCATGCATGGTTTTGCTAGACTGCTGTGGCTCGATTTGATTTGTGCTTCTTGTACGAGAGAGGATGCATGGTCGTGCTTGATACGTTCGGTATGTTTGGCTCATCTGCGGTGTGCTTTTGAAGATAGAGACTGTACCACTTGAGCCTTTTACGTCCGGAAGGCTTCGCATGGTCGTTGGAGACGACGCTTTCTTCATCCAGGGAAGGCTGGTCCATCATCGGACGGTATCGTTACCGTCCACAGAAAAATGGGCACCTCCATGTCCGGACGGCATCGTCAATCCGCCATGGGACGGTAACGGTACCGTCCCCGAAGAAGTGTGCATTTTTTTTTGGGGACGGTAACGATACCGTCCGCAGAAGAAATCGCCAATCCGCGATGGGACAATATCGATACCGGCGAAAAGAATAATTGTCAATGTTCGATGGGACGGTAACGTTACCGTCCCCCAGTAAGTGTGAACTTTTTTTTTTGGGACGGTATCGTTACCGTCCTGAAAAAAAATGTGCCAGTCGGCAATCGCTGGTCGTTCTTGAATAACGTGGGGCAGTGTACTCAGTCGGTTACGCTGTGGTCTTGAGAGCACTGTGTTCATCACAAGTCATCAAGCACGAGCACAACAAAGTCTTCATCGACTTGATCGCAGAAGTTCTGACGTTCTGATACCAGACAGCGTTGCGGCTGTGTGAACGCAAGCCGCGGACCCATGGCTGGGCTTTGGCACGCCGGGGCATTCGTTCATCGCTCTGTCCACTGGTTCGGTCGCTTCACAGCGGTTTTTTGTCTCTCGTGTACATGGACATTTTCTTTTCGGACGGTAACGTTACCGTCTTGCACTCCTCGCGACTACTCTCGGAGGACTGACTTACAGATGCGTTCGCGAGGGTCCGTCTCTGAACTGATCACGTCGTGGGAGAGGGAGGGCGTGAAGGCCTTGTTCGATCGCGTTAGACGGGAGTGAGCGTGTCGTCTTTGGCGACGCACCTGTCTTGGACGGTCAGTCGGAGTGCCTCGTGTCGCTGTCTCTGTCGCGTGCGTCCGTGCGGCGCCCGAGTGAGTACGTTTGCAGCGTCCGATGGCCTCGATTCTCGATGAGCGCGTCACGCATGTGGTTGTCAAGGTTCATGCCTCGTGTGGATCCGACTCGGACGGCGGTTGTCTGTCGTTGCCGTTTAATACGTTGCTCCCTTGCGTTGCAGAACTACGAGACCTGTACATGCTGTCGCATCTTCGGGTTCTCACTGGTGCTGTCTCGGCCTCTCTTCCTGCGGAGCGCTGGGCCAGCGTGTCGACGTGCGAGCCGCCGGCAACCTGGATGGCCGTCAAACAATGGACTCTGCAGCGGTCAGTGCGAACGACGGATCCCGCTGCGCGCTCGTGGCTCGACGGCGCCGACGCTGCAGACGCGTACGCCGTTTCATGGCAGCTCAAGCGTTTTGTTGGCGGTTTTGACAGCTGTGCAGCCGAAGGCTTATTTGTTCTTCGCTCCGGCACCTCCGCCTCGTCCCCGGCACCGTCCGTAACAGCGGCGGTTGCCAACGCCGACGATGACCTGCTGTTTCAGTACATGGGTGTCCAGCTGCTCGAGGCGGCTGCAAAAGCTGAGGTCGACACTCGTGTGTGGGAGCTGCTGTTGGCGTCCACCGGCAACTGGGACGACCTTTTGGCTTTTCCTGCCGAGGTTGACGGTGCGACATCCGGTCGGAGGGTTGGCTTAGGGGCCGTCCCGCTTCCCGTTGAGGCGCGACCCGTTCTCGCCACTGACTTCGGCGCTGGCGACTTCATCGGCCCTTCGTCAGGCTGTCAAGCTGCCCTCGGGACGCTCTCACCTTTTGAGATCATCCTTTGGTTTGGGCGCTACTACGCGCTGATCGCCCGCGTCGACGCGCTCATGCGGCAGGGTGGTCGTCGCAAGACAGTTTTGGACTTTGAGTGGGTGTCTTCTGTCGTCGGTCACGTGCGGTACGCCGTGCATCGCGTCGTTGCTGGATGGAATGCGCTGGCCAGAAGCGCCGGTTTCCAGGACGTCGAGGCGATGGTCGCTCCCTACATCTTGTGGTCATCCTCTGACGTCGCATTCGCGCCGCTCTCCCGTCCTGCGGATCATGGCGCTGTGTACGCGCCTCTCTTCCAGCGGTGGTCCCTATACCGCGCACGTGTTGGTGGTGCACCGTCGCTCTCCGCGGGCGCCGCGGACCCCGTCGCGGGCGGACGGCTTCCTCATGCGGACGCGCAGTTGAGAGCTGCAGCATCGATGTTCTTGACGCACTTGGTCCAAGCCACGTCGGTCGACTCAATCACCGAGCTCGTCAGCGACGGAGCCGCGGCGTCCACCTCGGCGGGTACTTCCTCAGGCGTCGGTCTCGGGCGGCTGTCTATTCGACACTACCGTCCACCGGCTTGGCGTCGGTCGACAGGTCGGTGCCCGCCCATCCTCCATGCGGTCATTGCCGGATTGTCAGCTGTTGACCCAGTAGGACCCGTGCGCAGCGGGAGGAGTGTACACGTCGAGGGCTGGGCGTCGTCGGACTCTGATGAAGAGGAGGGTGCTGGCGGTAGCAGGCCGGAGGAAGCAGGCGACGACTCCGACGCAGGGGACATTCGTGCGGTTGTTTGGCGGCCGACATCGCTCGAGATGGGGCGCCTTCGTCGCCGTGCTGCCGAGCGAGCGGCTGGTGGCGATGCAGCTGCACGATCCAAGTCGGCTGGTGGTCGGTCACGTGCAGCGGACGAATGTGGTGACGGCGCTGCGGCGGCGGCGGGGGAGGCCATGGCGGTGGCCAACGGCATCATTGATTGGGCGGCGACAAGTGTGTATCGCGTTTACAAGTGTCGCGCAGAGGACCTA
>ENA-ORXR01002317-ORXR01002317.1-marine-metagenome-genome-assembly--contig:-NODE-2317-length-18354-cov-3.701483_pt1 | contig 18354 bp, 17 predicted proteins | sample MGYA00237866_ERZ511479 | MGnify/ENA metagenome assembly ERZ511479 | reverse complement strand
TACGCTAAACGAGGATCTATGCCGGATTCTGGATATTGGTTCTGCGTAGACAAGTTTTCTTTGACAGGCCAAACTACCCTTACAGACTATCAGCACTCTGTGGCATAGAAAAAGAGCCCATCACTATGATCGAAGAACCAGTCAAACTCACCATCAAGAAGCCAGTCCGCCGCCCGACTCAAGAACAAATTGCCGCTTTTCAAGGCGTGCCTACCGGATTCGTTGTTGATGCGATGGATGGTATCGGTGCTTTAAATCCTACTATAAAACCTGTTGGAGATGGTCGCGATTTCCACTGCGTAGCCGCTGGCCCTGCTTTAACGGCCGATAATGGCCCTGGAGATGTTTTAGCTTTATTTGCGGCACTTAATTTTATTCAAAAAGGCGATATTGTTGTTGGTGCATTTAGTGGTTATCAAGGTTGTGCTGCCTGCGGCGATAGAGTAGCCGGCATGATGAGAAACAGTGATGCAGCAGGGTATGTGACCGATGGTCCGGTGCGTGATTATCAAGGAATTGTTGAAGTAGGGCTGCCAATGTGGTGCACCGGAATCAACCCTAATTCACCTGTTGCACAAGGCCCAGGCAAAGTCGGTTTTCCCGTACAGATTGGCGGGATGGAAGTAGAAACAGGCGATATGATTGTTGCCGACCGTGACGGCGTAGTAGTCGTACCTTTTGAATTAATTGAGCAGGTTATGAGCCGTCTTGGCAGAATAAAGGCATTGGAAACTACCCTAGATAAAGAGGTAGAAGATGGTCTGAAGGTTTTTCCGGCAACACTGGAGCTGTTAGAAAGTGCTCAGACACAATACGTTGATTAGATAATAAGTGAGGATAAATTTCAAAATCAGGATTCTATAACGATCAGTTATCCTGCATGATGCATTTCTTTTGTTGCGAATTATCATCATGAATCTGGGAAATCCAAGCAAAGCCGCTATTTGGATGTTGGGTGCGGTTGTATCATTTTCTTCAATGGCCGTTGCGGGTAGAGAAATGGCCAGTGAATTGGATACATTTGAGATCATGATGTATCGCTCTTTCATTGGTGTAGCCATAGTGCTCATTGTTGGTGGCTACGCAGGAACGTTGTCGCAGATCACTAAACAGCGCTTTGGCCTCCACTTCATTCGCAATATTAGTCACTTTGCCGGCCAAAACCTATGGTTCTACGCGGTGGCAATAATTCCCTTTGCCCAACTATTTGCTTTTGAGTTCAGCACACCGCTGTGGGTTGCTATCCTTGCGCCCATATTTCTAGCCGAGAGGCTGACTAAAGTACGAGTACTAGCAGCCTTATTGGGTTTTGTGGGAATACTTTTCGTAGCGCAGCCAGGTACCATTACGGTTGGCCCAGGCATCATTGCTGCGGCAATCTGTGCTATCGGTTTTGCGGGAGCCTATATAGCAACCAAGCTACTATCCCGAACAGACAGCATTACTTGCATTATGTTTTGGCTAACCGCAATACAGCTGGTTCTGGGGATAATCTGTGCAGCTTATGATGGCGATGTCGCGATCCCAAGTGTGTCAGCACTACCGTTGGTTGTGTTAGTGGGCTGCGCAGGTTTGCTAGCACATTACTGTATTACTTCAGCGTTAAAGTTAGCGCCTGCGATGATTGTCTCGCCGATGGATTTCTTACGGCTGCCCGTCATGGCATTTATTGGTGCGACTTTCTATAACGAAGGTTTTAATGTTTGGATCATTGTAGGTGCTTTGATCGTGTTTGCGGCTAATTTATGGAATATCTGGGAAGAGGGGCGAGAAAAATAACCTGATTTATATATCAATTTGTTAATTTACGTTAGTTTTTTAAAATGTGGTCAACGAATAAATCCGCCAAACGTTAACACTCTAAAGCCCCGCGAATCTTTTCTTCAAGTAAGTCTGCTGATCTTGATTTTGCGGGGCTTTTGCTTTTCTGAAACAATGACTGGTGACGCTAATAAATGCTCTGTCTGTCAACCGAAAGTCTGGTGACACGTTTACTGCACAAGAGCTCTGTTTTGCAGTTTAGATAGGCCAAGGTAATTGTTTTGCAGGGCTCTTATTTTACCTGTTGTTCAAATCCCCATAGTTTTCATCAATTCTGACCACTCTCTGCGCAAAAAAAAACTAAATAAGCTAGAAAAATTCCATAAATTACACTAATATTAAGTCATGGTTAAGGTTCCGTGATTCCCTACATGTAAGTAAGTCTGCTGTTTTGTATTACGGAACCTTTCCATTATTCGGTATTTATTGACCTTTTGTCGTTTCACTCACAAATAGCGACAAATTAACCTAATGTAAACCTTACTGGTCAACCATTTTACAACTTAAGCGTTAACTAGTTATAGAGTCCGGCGTATCAGATCATTTAGATCACGACACATTTTCTAGCCCTGATACACTGGACTCTACATTCATATTACTGCAATTACTGCAATCCCTGCACCCAATCCAATAACATTTGCAGATTTTTTTTCTGCTCATCAGTCAGCTCTCGTTGTGAAATTTCCTGCATGCTTTCTTGAAAATCAGCCGCTGTAAAATCACAGCCGTATTCACCGTCAAACAATCTGGCGCGGCAAAACTCCTGCCACTGCCACTGCTCCTGCTGGTTCAGACTTTCCGGCCAGTTGCGGGCACGATAACGGAATAATAGAGTTTGTAAACGCGGATCAGAGAAGGCGATATTTTCCGAACTGAGTCGATCCGCAGATTGGTTTATCACGAAATTACATAGCTTGCGGTCTGCTGCGTTTATAAACCCACTGTACAAAGCCGTATCAGCATCTAATGGTTCTCGCTCTGGTGATTGGCCATAGAGTTCTTTCAAGCGACCCATCAAGGTTTTATCGTTTAGCAATGCTTGTTTGTTTTGCTCAACTTGCTGCCAATCAATACCCCATTTTTCAGCGAGCTCATCGGTTAAGGTACCGACAGGGGCTAAAGCAGGGCATTTGTTAATCAGTACGCCTTTTAGTGCAATTCGCGGGGTATCATCTATCTTATCCTTGTTGGGTGTGTACAGGTTAGTTGCAATCTCATCTACCGTTGCCTCTAGCAGTTGCTGTGGGTTCTGACGAAGGTCAAAACAGATAAACTCGTTAGCATTAACAGGGTGCTGCATCAGAGGAACAATCGGTGAGACACAGCCTATTTCAGCTGGAATCATGCCAGAGACATGGAGAACGGTTTTCTGAGTTTGTAGATTGAGCAGTTCAGCTGCCTTCGCTTTTTGTCGCATCGAAAAGTAGTAATCAAACAAGCGAGGTTGCTTTTCTTTAATCAGTTTTGCCATGCCGATAGTCGCTCGTACATCAACCAATGCGTCATGAGCCCCCGTATGCTCAATGCCATTTGCAGCAGTTAATGATTCTAATCTGAAGCTGACAATGCCAACCTCGCGACCTGCTTCGCGCTCAGGCCAGACAATTCCATCTGGTCGCAAGGCATGCGTCATACGGACTAAGTCCAGCAAATCCCAGCGGCTGTTTCCGTTTTGCCATTCGCGGGCATAAGGATCGATAAAGTTGCGATAAAAACCAAATCGCGTCACTTCATCATCAAAACGCAGGCTGTTGTACCCTACGCCACAGGTGCCGGGTTTTGTGAGCTCTTCGTTGATGCGCTGAAAAAAATCAGCTTCATTCGTCCCTTCAGCGGCAGCTTTTTGTGGCGTGATGCCCGTAACGAGTAAGGCTTCTGGTTGGGGTAGGGAATCGACACTAGGTTGACAGTACAGCATAATCGGGTCATCAATTATTTCTAATTCCAAATTAGTGCGAATACCTGCAAACTGAGAGGCTCGATCTTTTCGCGGATTGATTCCCCACGTTTCATAGTCATGCCAGAACAAGGTTGTTGATGCCATCTATGATCCAATATTTAGCAAACGGTGCTCTATAGTACACCGGATGCCCCCGCGAATGTATTGATCGATTCCGAAATTAACACGGAGGGTTTTGCTATGTGGAATGCAAGGTATAGCACCGAGGAATACGTTTACGGAACGACACCGAATGATTTTTTATTCGAGACGTCTCGATATATCAAGGGCGCCAAAGTTTTATGCTTGGCGGAAGGCGAAGGACGAAACGCCGTTTATCTGGCTCGTGAGGGCTACAATGTATCGGCTGTTGATGCGTCAGCAGTAGGTTTAGAAAAAGCTGAAATTCTCGCGGATGAAAGCTATGTGAATATCAACACGCAAGTGGCTGACTTAGCCAGTTATGATATCACCCCAGAGGGTTGGGATGGCATTGTCTCTATTTTTTGCCACCTGCCACCACCAGTGCGTAAGCGGCTTCACGCAAAAGTGGTTGCCGGGCTCAAACCCGGCGGTGTGCTGATTTTGGAAGCCTACCGGCCTAAGCAGTTGAAATTTAAAACCGGTGGTCCACCTGAGACGGAGTTAATGATGTCCCTGGATGAACTCAAAGATGAACTTGAAGGATTGGAGTTTTATCATGATATTGAGTTAGATCGTGAAATATCAGAAGGGCGCTTGCATGCAGGGGTTGGTGCTGTAGTGCAATTGGTCGCTATTAAGCCAGATTGAGTGTAATTATTGCGCTTTTATCGAGCTTATAAGCTGATAGAATGGCGGTATGAAATCATTGCTCAGACGCATCAATAAATTCGTACCGCTATTTTTCGCCACCACCTTTTTGCTTGCCTGTGGCGGTGGGAGTGATGAAGGTGCTGACAATTTAACAGCCACGCTTGGTTCATTCGTCAAAGCCGAGCCGCTTAGCGATTATGCAGTCAGTGCTTACCCTTCGATGCTTGCGTTTTCGGCCATTTCGGGACGTAGCTATGACGTTGAAGTCGTTAAGATAACGTACAACACTGCGCTTGAAGCGGGTGATATTGTTCAGGCATCTGGCATTGTTGCCGTGCCTAAAGCTAAATCCGGCTCCAGCCCGCTGCTGAGTTATCAGCATGCGACCCTATTTAAAGACACGGCTACTCCCAGCAACAATCCTTTTTTTGACAAAACGCCAATCCTCGCTGCCTCAGCAGGTTTTATTTCGGTCGCCCCTGATTACATTGGCTATGGCGTTTCCAAATCGCTGACGCATCCATACATACAAGCCGTGCCGTCTGCCAATAGCGTAATCGATTTGATTCGGGCTACTAAGATCTATCTAGCGCAGCGAGATATTGAGCTTAATGATCAGCTCTTCCTGGCAGGCTATTCAGAGGGTGGCTATGTCACTTTAGCAGCTCATCAGCGTATTGAAGCTGCTCTTGCTGATGAGTTCACTGTTTCAGCAAGCATCGCAGGTGGTGGTCCTTATGATGTACGCGGGATGGCCGATCACATTATTTTAAACGCAACCACGTTGGATTCGCCTGCACACTTTGCTTATGTTGTTCATGCCTATGACCGGCTGTATGAATTAGAAAACCTAACATTACGAGCGATTGCTTCCCCTCACCACATGACCATTGATAATTATTACGATGGTAATAGCGCTGCAAGCAGTATTGATGCCATTTTAACGCGCAATACTAATGAGTTATTTGACCCCTATTTCCAAAGCGAATACGCGGGAATAGCCGGAGAGCTAACGCTGAAATATCGTCTGGATCAGAACAATGTATACGATTGGAAACCTGTTGCACCCGTTAAGCTGTTCCACGGGCAAGATGATAGCTACGTGCGTTACGAAAATGCCACCACCGCCTTGGCTACTATGCAGGCCAATGGCGCAACATCGGTCACCTTGACCGATTGCAGTGCTGTCCAATCAAGCCATGTGACCTGTGGCGCAGAGTTTGCTACCTTTGCAACAAACTATTTACTTACCGTAGCAACTGACCGATAAATTTCCATACCGCCTCACAAAAAACAGAACTAAGAGTTTAAACTGGGCGCTAGAGCTTAGCATTCGCGGATTCCTCCTCTTCATTTTCTTTAATCCATTCCTGATAGTCTCGTTTCGAGCTGGTCAGGCTAAGGATAATGCCAAGGCCATCGTTAGGGGTTGATCCATCCGCCGTACTAATTCCCAGCGGGATTAAGTTAATTACCGCCCCTACCAACGCCGCAAAGGCCAAACTCTGTAGTGCAATCTGATAGTAATTATTATTATGAGAAAACAGCTGGTCGGTGCCAAGAAATAACCAGATAGCCAAGAAAACGAGTAACTCAATGCCAGGCCCGGCAAAGTAGATAAGAGCATGTTTGCCTCTAACGTGATTTGAGTTGCGTGGTGCGATACGCACAAAGCCTTCAAGTGGAATCATACGAATCTCCATTGGTGCGCCAAACAGTCGGGTATTCAGCAGAATATTCCCCAAACCAATCACCGTTTGCTTAACCTCCCAGCCACAGAGCTTTGCCATCACCGCATGTCCAAACTCGTGCAGAAATAGCAGCGGTATCCAAAACAAAATGAAGAACAGCACCGAGAGCTTTCTCGGCTCATAGTTGCTAAACACTTCCATGCTCATCATAAACAGAAAGAGCAGGGTAATGATCACAATGAATATGCGTTCACCGCGCGTGCCTGCACCTTTATCTTTTTGTTCTATATACATCGCTGATACCTCAAATGAGACCCTTGAAATCGCACTATGCCATGCAAAAGAACGCCCCTGGAAAGGGGCGTAATGGTACTACCTATGAAACTTGTTTATTTTATTCTACTGCATCAATCACTTGGGTATGTGAACCGGAATGTAGCGAGCTCCGCCGTCACGAATAACTAATACCGGCACTGAGCGGCCTTTCTTTGCATCTTTTAATGCCTGTTTCAACTCATTGCCAGAAGCAACTTCTTTGTTGTCAAAAGAAAGAATAATGTCGTTGACCTGGATCCCCGCCTTATCTGCAAGGCTTCCTCCCATTACTTGATTAACGACTACACCCTTGTCTGAACGAACTTCTTCACGCTGCTCATCGCTTAATGGCCCGACCACGACACCGAAAGTATCTTTGGCGCGGTTACCACCTGCCACAACTTCGCCTTTTTTCTTGTCCAGCTTGCCAACTATAACGTTGAGCTTTTTCTCATTTCCAGCGCGAATCAGTGTGACGGAAACTTCTTCACCAATTACGGTGTTACCCACTAACGGTGGTAAGTCAGAAGATGTGTAGATAGGTGTCTTGCCATACGTGATGATTACATCACCGCGTTGGAAACCAGCTTTGTCTGCCGCACTGCCTTTTTCAACATTGGCAACTAGTGCGCCGGTTGGACTCGGAAGATTGAACGAGTCCGCTAATTCCTGGCCGACATCCTGAATGTGTACACCCAACTTGCCGCGGCTAACAAAGCCTTTATCTTTCAACTGATTAACAACATTTTTAACCGTATTGGCAGGAATAGAGAATGAAATACCCTGATATCCACCACTGCGGCTGTAGATCATTGAATTTACGCCAACCACATTACCGTTCAGATCAAACAATGGGCCACCCGAATTACCCGGATTTACCGCAACGTCAGTCTGTATAAATGGGACATACGTTGTGTTCCTTTGGTTCAAACTTCTCGCCAAGGCACTCACGATACCCTGTGAAGCACTGTGCTCAAGCCCAAACGGTGCGCCGATTGCAACAACCCATTGACCGACACGTAGCTCAGAGGAGTCGCCCATAGTCACGGCAGGTAAGCCTTTCGCTTCTATTTTTAGTACCGCAATATCACTGGCTTCATCAACGCCGATCACTTTTGCGTCCAACTCACGACGATCTTTGAGTGTGACTACAATTTTTGCTGCTGAATCAATAACATGCGCATTAGTCACAACGAAGCCATCATCAGAAATAATAAAACCTGATCCCGATGCGCTAGGGCCACCACGGCCTCTTGGTGATGGACGTCTGTTGTCAGGCGTTGGCATATTCTTAAAGAATTCTCTAAGCGCAGGCGGTAATTTGTCTAAATCAAATTGGCTAAAATCATTAGCAGAGGTTTTAGTTTCTGCGCCTTCTGCTGAAATGTTAACGACCGCATTTTTGTTTTGCTCGATCACTTCCATGAGATTCGGTAAGGAATCTGCCTTGGCGGGAAGCGCAGCGACCAATAAAATCACTGCTATGAGCACTGCACCGAATGCTTTAAAGGTTAAGGTTGGCTGTGTTGCCTGACTAATCATTGTAAACTCCACTATAGGTTGATTAGATTTTGTCATTCGCTTCATTACTAAATGTTTTCTATTAGATTAAAAAATATTTATGAAGCCCAAATAAAAAAACGTTGTTATTTATGCTGGAAATTCTCTTTCAAGACGAGTCTTTAGTGGCGATCAACAAACCCTCAGGTTTGCTAGTTCATCGCAGTCCTATCGATCAATACGAGACCCGTTTTGCATTGCAAATGACACGGGATCAGATAGGGCAGCGTGTGTTTCCGGTACATCGGTTGGATAAACCAACATCTGGAGCACTACTGTTCGCCTTATCTTCAGAAGTGGCAAGTCTGCTTACAAAACAGTTCACAGCTAAAACCATGTGCAAAACGTATTTGGCTGTTGTACGTGGTTATACGAATGATAGTGGGGTTGTGGATTCCGATTTGCAAGAAGAGTTGGATAAAATGACGGATAATCTTGTCGATGAAAACAAGCCAGCACAATCGGCCATCACATATTATGAACGGCTTGCGACGACTGAGTTGCCCTATCCGGTGGGACGTTACGAGACTGCTCGATATTCCTTGCTTGCATTGCAACCTAAAACAGGGCGCAAACATCAATTACGTCGACATATGAAGCGGATTTTCCATCCAATTGTAGGCGATACGACCCATGGGGATGGCAAGCAGAATGCCTTTTTGCGGGAGCAGTTCGGCTTAGCGCGCCTGATGTTGCATGCGAGGTCTATGGGATTTAAGCACCCGGTTACCGGCGAAGCGATGCTGATTGAAGCACCACTAGCAGAGGATTTTACTACAACGCTTCAAAACCTTAAGTTAGCGTAAGGTGCTCTCGCACACTCGGAACCTGCCTGAAAACGCTCATTTCAATGCATTGATACCCACCTGACTAAGCTGACAATTCCAGCAACTCTCAAACATAGACCCGTTTGGCTCATGACAATTTTTACATACCCAATCTGGCTCATCAGCCTTATCTGACAACGCAGCTAGCGCCCCAATAGCCTGTGAATAATCCTCATCGTCTAATACCCATAGTTCAGGCCACGTCTCGTTTGGCACTAAATCGCCCGCACCGCCCGAAGCAAATTCATTTTTCAAGATAGCTTTAATCCCGCTATTTTCAAGCAGATTTCTGGCGTTCTGCACTATCGCCGTGTTTTCATGTGTATAAACAAGTTTCACAGCTGATCTCCAAAGATTTATTACTCAAGACTCTAACCCCTGCCGTTCAAACACACAAACCATGTACACGCCAACCTCAAGGCCAGTGATATGGGATTTACGCAGTCCTCCCGAGTCACCCCCCCCCCACCATAAATCCGCACTCAACGAAAGACGAGGCGGCGAAGTAAATCCCATATCACTGGCCGAACCTTGCTAAAAAGTTTCATATTTGTTTCTTAAAATATAATTAACAAAAAAAAGAATACAAAAGGAGAACAAAAGGTTATAGTACCCGCTCCTTAACTAGATTATTTATTCGCAAAATGGATAACAAGGAAATTGTCACTCAATATAAAAATAAGCGTGATACTGATGATGGACAGCAACCGAGCACTTTGCTTCCATCAGCGTAAACCACCCTGATATTCATCTATTGCCCCAGATGATTATCAGGTACGCACAAGCCTCCGGTTCCCTACCCGTGAGGCTTTTTTATTTTAGGAGATTTTTCGGCACAAGGGTATGATACAAGCCACACAAAACCGTTGAGAACTTTATGCGCCTGTTCATTGCACCCAAAAGAGATGTCGCTTTATCCATCTCCGTGGCCTTAGGTGGTCCATCGGTGCCAGCGGGCGCTTCATTTAAGCTAGACGAAGATGAAGTCACGTGGCTATCAGGACACTTACTACGCCTAGGAAACCCTCAGGAATATGATGAGCGTTATGAAACCTGGTCTTTAGATGATTTACCAATGAACTGGCCGATTAGCTATCTTCCAGATGATCGTCATCAAAATCAACTATCCGCAGTTATCGAGCTGGCAAAACAGGCTGATGAACTGGTGAACGCAGGCGATCCGGATCCTGAAGGGCAACGGCTGGTTGACGAAATCATCGAATATGCTGGTTTAGAATCTAAACCCATGGCTCGTTTGTTAATCAACGACAACAATCCGATGGCTATTCTAAACGCATCTTTAAGCATGCGGAATAATAAAGACTACCGCGGACTCTCTTTATCTGCGCTGGCTCGGTCTGTTTGTGATCAACGCTATGGTTTTAATCTGACTCGCGCCTATACCTTGCTAGCCCGTCAGAAGGGTTACATTGGAGTATTGTCTGTTGGTCGTGTTCAGACGCCCATTCTTGGTTTAATTGTTTCAAGAGATAAAGCGCATGAGTCACACGAAGCAATTACTTATTATGAAGTGGCCGCTGATATTGAGTTTAGAAATCAATTGGTTCGATGTAAATATGTACCAAGAACAGGTGTATCGGCAGAAAAGCCTGTAGAAGATCAACAGATAGATTTCGTTAGTGAAGCTAACGTCAATGACACTTTACCAGCTAAGGCAATTTCAGACCTTATGCTGGCAAGAAAAATCAGTGCAGAAGTGAATGGTAAACCAGTAACCTTAGAGTCTACAAAAACTGAAGAAATTCGAATCCCGGCTCCATTGCCACATAGCCTGTTAAGTTTACAAGCAGAGGCTGCTGGCCAATACGGCTACAAACCCAACCGTGTGCATGAGATAGCGCAGAAGCTTCGCGATGAATACATGGCAATTACTTATCACCGAAGTGATTCACGTTATTTAAACAATGAACGTTTCAGAGAAGCGCCGGAATTGCTTGACGCCTTATCTTTGCAATACCCTGAATTAGTAGAGGGCTGTGATAAGAGTCATCGCAGCAGGGTGTTCAATAGTAAAAAAGTTACAGCACACCATGCCATCATCCCAACATTGAACGTACCTCCTCCCCAAAATTTAGATGAGGATGAAAAGCGCATTTATAAGCTGATTACTCGTGCTTATGCCGCCCAGTTTTATCAGGATGAAATTATTCGTGTGACCACATTGGTGTTGGATGTCGGCGGACATAAATTTGAAGCTATTGGTACGTTCAACAAGTCTAAGGGTTGGCTCCAACTCTTTGGTGATGACTATGTTGCAGAGGATGCCATGCTAAACTCTGACGATGGTTTCAATCAGCCGATGCCATCTTGTGATTTAGAATCGATTACACGGTTTGACTATGGCAAAGTGTCCAAAGCTGAAGTGCTTACGCAAATGACATCAGCGCCTCCTCGTTACACCATGAGAACGCTGCTGCAGGATCTGACTGGGGTTGCCCAGTACGTGACTGATCCGGCAGTCAAAAAACTCCTGCTCGAAAAAGACTCTGCTAAACAGGACGAAGCAGGAGGGATTGGTACACCAGCCACCCGTGATAAGCATATCGAAACGCTATTTGCCCGTGGATTTGTCACTGAAGAAAATTCACAAGTTATCAGCACACCCATCGGGCGTGACTTTCACGATGCATTGCCGGACTTTGCGGTTAAACCCGATATGACCGCGCTGTGGCATGAAAAGCAAAAACAAATTGAGTCTGGCATTATCGACTATAAAGCGTTTATTAGTGACGTGGATAACATCATTGCTAATGAAGTTGGTCGCGCTAAACGCGCCGGATTAAAAATCAAGGTTCAACCGATAGAATGTCCAATCTGTACAGCTGGATATTTAGTGCTGAGAACCAGTAAAGCAAACAAGCAGTTCTGGGGCTGTTCTACTTTTCCAAAATGCCGCACCACTTTTTCTGATGTCAAAGGTAGGCCTGAAATTAAATAATTCGATCCTGATGCAACCACTCAGTCAATAGCGTGTCAAAATTGGGGTAAGGATTATTGCCATGAAGTAGTAATCTTCAGGGCAGGGGGCTGCCATGATTGTAATTATTTGCGTTCTTATTTTTCTGGGCATTCTACTAGCGGCTATAATTCAGGTGGCACGCTCCTACGAAGACAACTTCAAAGATTAGCAAAGCTTGCCAAAGCTAGGCAAATCTTGGAGTGAACGTTTTTCTCAGTCGACGCTACTAAATTACTTGGCTTCAAGTGATGGTGTACTCTTATGGCTACCGCCATGAAAATCTCTCAAGCTGGCATTCGAACATTGATGGACTCAGAAAGTTCGGAAAGTGAGGTGTACATCGATCAGGCAGGGCTGCCGACAATTGGTGTTGGACACTGCATGACACAGTCTGAAGTTGCCAGTGGCAAGATTGAGTTGTCCGATGGTTCGATTATTGATCTTAGGAATAACCGCATTAGCCAGAAAAATATCATGCGTCTGTTACAAGACGATCTGATTTCACGGGAAGATGCGGTCAACCGATTGGTTAAAGTACCTCTGGAGCAAAGCCAGTTTGATGCTTTAGTCCATTTTGTTTTTAATATCGGTAGCGGAGGGTTTAAAAACAGCACTTTATTAAGGAAACTTAATAGCGGTAATTACTCTGCGGTGCCAGATGAGGTTCGAAAATGGAATATTGTAACGGTCGGTGGAATAAAACAGGTTAGTGATGGTCTAGCGAATCGCCGTGAAGTTGAGTGTTCGATGTGGGAGTCTTGTGAGGCCGATGCTGATTCACGATCCTCCACTTCAAAACGATCGACCGCAAGAAAATCCCGACGCCGTAAGTCAAAAGCCAGTTCTGCCTCTAAAGCTAAAAGCACCAAGAGCGCTAAGGTCAAACCTGCTTATCAAAGTAAGGTTATTGCTATGGCCGTGGCCACGGCAGCCGCTTATTTGGGTAGCAAATACGGTATTGATATTCCTGCGGAATGGCAGTCCGCAGTTGAAGGAATAGTAGTCGTCGGAGGATTGGCAGGTATTGCAGCTATTCGACGTTGGTTCACTAATACCAGTTTACGCTAATCTCAACCAAGCAATGTCAGATTAGATGTCTTGCCATTCAATGGTGAATGTCATGTAGTAGCTATCTTGGTTGTCGCTCGGATAGAGCAGACGATAGCCATGGCCAGCGCCATCACTATAATCTCTTTGTTGAATCTTAGTGTCTTTATTATTTAGTGCAATGTCCTGAAAGCTCCGACTGCTAACCAATGTCAGGTTAAATTTTTGGGTCAGGATTCTATCTATTTGTTCAAATGTAAACAAAGGCCCTTCGTCATGGCTCAGCAGTACATCTGTGGTGCAATCATCTATTTGAGGAGTAATGGCATAATCGATACCGTCGATAAATATCTCATAGGCATCAAAGTCAGGGTTAATTTTATAGCCTCTCTTTTTCAGATAAGAAACAGTCTTATTCTGGCTGCCTTTGAATGAGTAGCAATATTTGTCAAAAAGACTAACGAAATCGTTCAAATAATTATTGGGAATGGCTGATACATGAAAAGACATAAAAATAAATGCCGTAGCATATAAATATTTCATTACCTTTGATCCTGACAAATGAGGGGGCAGCTGAGTACAGTTGGATGAACCGCTTATTGTAACGACAAAGTCAAATTTTTGCATCCTGTTTACCACGCAATGATATTGTAATTATTTATGCTTAGTTTTGATTTATTAATATAGCTCAATATTGGTACAATTCTAGTCTTATCAGATAAATACATTGGACTGATAAACTAATAGTGTTTAGCATATTCCTTAATCATCTTAACATAACACATGGTGTGGAATGAGGAAATCCAGCTTTGCTGATTTAATTACTTTAGGGCTCTTATTAATAATTTTATTATCAATAAATAGCAATTTATGGGCTAACCAAAAAGCTTTTTGTTCAACTTATGCTCAAAATAGTATTTTAGCGCATATCCAGAACATAAAGTCAGAGTGTGGTTTAACGGGAAGTTTATGGGGTCCTGTATTGCGCAAGCATCAGTCCTGGTGTTTAAAAAACAGCAAAAATGTGGCTAAACAAAATATTCTTTTGCGTGAACGCATGCTTGAACAATGCGGACGAACAATGCAGCGCGATCTGCCATGGGATGAGCTCGACTTTGTTGTTCAGAATGAACTGTTTGGGCAATTAATTGCAGCGATTGCAATGGATGACATTGATAGCTTAAGGTTATTTGAATCTCAGGGCATTGATCTGGATTTCGAATGGCATCTGATCAATGGTGGCTTGTTATACTGGGCTATTAGTAATCAAGCGGTGCAAGTGACGCGTTATTTGATAGAAATAAAATCGGCTAATCCCAATTTGACTTCAAATGGTGGCCCCAACCCACTGGTGAAGTTACTTAACAATGCCCCTGAAGTAAATTATCGTTTGCTGGACTATCTTTTACGAAAAGGCTCACGGCCCAACCATGGTGGCGAAGATTCCTCTGATGAAAGTTTCCCCATTACTGCCGCCGCCATGAATAACGATCTGCAGAGCATTCAAATATTGTTAAAATATAAAGCTAATCCAAACCTATACGAGTCCGTTCCACCACTAATGATTGCTATTTATCGCAACAACTCACGAATGGTTGATCTTTTTCTTAAGCATGGTGCAAACCCAAACCGCGGTTTAAATGGGCTTAGTTGTAAAGAGATACATAAAAATAAGTCTGCGGGTGATTTGCTACCAATGGATGCGGCGCTACTAGGCGGTAATAACCGTATTATGGCTGCGCTAAGTCGAACGTCAGCTAAAACCACAAAGCAATGTTTATCCGGTTCTTACAAATAGCGTCTAATGAGGCAACAATGAAAATAAAATTTACACAAGCGCTTGGCCTGCCGGTTCTGTTTTTTCTGAACGCTTCGCTAGCGGATGACAACGGTTTGGCTAACAGCACAGTCCAGCATAAACTGAGTTTAGCCACGGCATTACAAGCCGCTCAAGTCAGCGTGACGACTTGTAGAAAGCAGAACCTTAATATAAGTGCGGCTGTTGTCGATAGTAGCGGTCTACTCCAAGTGCTACTTAGAGACACGAATGCCAGCCCGGTTTCTGTCTCGTTAAGTCAATCAAAAGCGTTCACTGCTGCTAATTTTTTAAAAGATACCACCCAGCTTGCTGACCTGTCGGATACGGCGGTCGGCCGAAGCAAGGGCATACTAATGTCCGCTGGTGGCGTATTGATAAAGGTTGATGATGTTGTTTATGGTGCAATTGGCGTTAGCGGCGCAGCGACTGGTGCCAAAGATGATGAATGTGCCAGAGCTGGACTTACGGCTATAGCAAAAAGCCTTGCAAAGCCAGTTGATGAAAAGAACAAGGAAACAGAGGAGGCGAAATAGAAGAACTAGTTGCCAGAGGCGCTTTTAATATTTTTGTGGTTTCTTCCGGTTGTACCGTGGGTGCTGATGTTGTTGCGTAGCAGTTTGTTGATGTGATTCTGCGCATACTGCAACTTCTTGAATAGCTTGCTGAGTTCAGAGGCGTTTAAAGCACCGTCTTCTCTCATATCTCGCTCAATGGTGATTATTTCGTGTTGTTCTTTGCGTAACTTGCGTGCCTCTTTAGGAGTCAACTTGCCAATTCGAACCCCTGCTTCGATGGATTTTGCCTGCTTAGTTTGTATTGCGTTGACATTGCGCGCTGAAACGACGTGATTGGAAGAAGCTTGGGTCGCTTCGAAAGGAAGTATTAGTGAGCTGCTGACTAAGAGCAGGCTGACGATAGTGAGCTTTGATCTTGAATTATTATTTTGATTCATTATTTTTCCAATAACTTTATTCGTTGCCTACTAAGACAGCGATTAGATTATAAGGTTCTCTACTAGAGTTTATAATTGGTGATATTGGCCGAATCTAAAGTTCACTTTTTGATCAAATAAAAACAATTGCTTTCTTGGTAGTCGCAAAAAAATCGGCACTGGCTAGTAAGCCAGTGCCAAAAATGCACAATCAACAATTCATAAAACTTGGCAAATTATTATTTATGCCAGTTATGATTGCGATGTTTCCATTGCTGATGGCGTTGCATCTTATTATTCCAATGATGATTACGATGCGCATTCGGTCGCGTCTGATAACGCACTACTCGCCTTGAGCGATTTACACGCTTGATATGGCGACGAGCATGGCTGTGATGGCGGCGACCCGTGTTTACTTGAAAAGAAACAGACGTACGTGCAGGGATGTAGCGGGTTACTGGCGCCACATATACGGGTGCCGGGGCTTGAATATAAGTCACCTGTGGCGCTGGTTGACGATAGACCACTTGTTGCACCGGTTGTTGATAAACAACTTGTGGAGCAGGCTGACGGTAAACCACGCGCTGTGGTTGTACCACCGGCTGGTTATGTACAACCTGTTGAGCCTGCTGTCGTTGTGCCTGAGCGCGGTTACGTGCCGCTTGCTGCGCCGCTTGTTGACGTGCCGCTCTAGCCTGTTGAGCCGCAACCTGCTGCTGTTGAATTTGCTGTGCTTTACGAGCAGCTACCTGTTGTTGGACTTGCTGAGCCTGCGCGCGCCTTTGCTGATTGATGCGGCGTTGGTTAGCCAACGCCTTCTGCTGCCGAGCTCGCTGTGCTTGCAAATGCTTCTGCTGATTATGATTTACCTGCACTGTTCTTCTGACAGCATGAGTCGCAATAGGTTGAATCCTTGGTACAGTATAGGCTTGGTCGTGCGCGTGCGAAATGTGTATTTGTGGGTTGTTTGGAGCACACAGTACGTGACTGTAAGCCTGAGTTGTTGCCAACAATGTTGCGGCACTGACACTCAGAAGGGTGAGGGATTTAAGCATCTTGTTATCTCCATATATAGGTAGCTTCTTGTAGAATGAGTACGCACTTTCCTGTGCGCTCAGACGGTAAGACGGCTTTCCTCGTGATAAGGTTCGTTGCTGAGTAAAATTAATACAATTTATTGGGAATTAATTATCAAATGCATGTATATTAATCTAAATATATGATTTTATTGTTGTTTTAATAGCCAAAAGTCTAGGCCTTGAGCATTTAGCTTGCTGTCCATGGCGATAATGTTGATGCAATATTCATCGGATTGCTCACCGCCAAGTTTGCGATACTGGCTTAATAAGTATTGTTGAATTTTTTGATCGATTGCCTCGATACGATTGTCCGTGAGATCACGACATTCTGTCGCTATATCCACAAAGGCATTGATACTCGCGAATAGCTGGGTGGCAACTTTCTCAGAAGGTTTGACTTGGCCATAATGAGTGAGATTGAACGCTTCAGGTTTAATCTTTAATAATCGTTCGATGCTAATTTTCATGGCAACAGGGTCAAATTGTATCGGTGTTGTCGTGACGAAGATTAATGGATCATCACCAGCGTTGGTTTGTGGATAGGCGATGCCAAATGTATCCCCGGAAAAAATTGTATTGCTTTTATCATCATGTACACAGAAATGGTGTTTGGCGTGGCCGGGGGTATCGTAAAAGCGTAACGTTCGTGCGCCCAAGCTGATTTCGAAATTATCAGGTGCCTCAATCACTTTATTAACATCAACGGGGATTAACTCACCATACAGGCGCTCAAAGGCCTCATCTCCATAAACGGAGCGGGCGCCAGCGGATAGCTTAGCGGGATCTATCATATGGCGGGCACCGAAAGGATGAACAATCAATTTAGCGTTTGGGCATTTTTGCATGAGTAAGCCCACGCCACCGGCATGATCGAGGTGGACATGCGTCGGTATTACATAGCGAACCGAGTTAGTGCTTAATCCATGTTTGTCTAAGGCATCAAAAATATAAGGAATAGTGTGGCAGGTACCTGTTTCAATGATTGCGCACTCATCGCCTTCGATCAGCAGATAAACAGAGGCGATACCTGCTTGCAAATATTCGGCATCCAGATGAATAATCCCATGTCCCAGGTCTTTGAAAGTCGCCTTATTTTTCATTTGTACTACCTTTCCGGTCATCAGTTAGATTTGCATATGTTAGCATCATGCAATAAACAGTAGATTATACGCTTTAAGGATATGCTTATCATGCAATGCGATGTTTATTTCATTTCTGAAAGTACCGGGATTACAGCAGACGAGTTAGGTAATAGCCTGCTGTCTCAGTTTCCACAGTTCACCTTTACCAAACGCTATCACCCCTTCATCGATACGATTGAAAAAGCGGAGGTATTGGTTCAGCAGATAAACGAAATCGCTCAGGAGCAGACCGTCAAGCCGTTAGTATTTGCGACGATGGCTAAACGTGAGATCAATAAAACCCTAGCTAAAGTTAATGCTAACTATTACGAATTATTTGATAACTATCTTGATAAGATTGCTAGTAACTTAGGCGCAGAACCGCGACGCGAATCTGGTCTGATGCATGGACTGGTTAATGAACGCCAA
>ENA-ORXR01002316-ORXR01002316.1-marine-metagenome-genome-assembly--contig:-NODE-2316-length-18361-cov-6.773190_pt1 | contig 18361 bp, 13 predicted proteins | sample MGYA00237866_ERZ511479 | MGnify/ENA metagenome assembly ERZ511479 | reverse complement strand
AGAGCCGTGATCATGTTCCAACGTGAGCGGAGCGAACCTGATTCCATGACAAATTTCCCCTCAATTTTTTTAACGGATTAAGCATTCGGGACAGTAGGCTCAATCAGTTGGCAGCCCAATTTGTCCGAGTTGATCGCGCCACGTGTCCCCTAGCCCTCGCCGGCAATCTCTCCGTAGTGTGTGGTCACGCATTTCGGACAAATGCCGTGTGAGATCACACTCTCTGTGTTCTCGGTAATAAACACATCGAGGGTCTCCCAGTAGCCCTCATCGTTTCGAACGCTCTTGCAATGGCTGCAGACTGGCATCAGCGACCGAGATCGCTACGTCTCTGGCATGGTTGCGAAATTCATTGATCACCACATGGCGACACGCCCCATACGTGGCCATCAAAAGCCCAATCATGATGTTCCAACCGATTCAGAAGTTCCGCGTTAATCCTTCCACAGTTGAACGCTAACAAAGAACCAAACGAACGTCACACTGATACCAAAACCGGTGTTGCGCACGATTGTAAGATGATGCTATAATAGTATCATGGCTGCAAAGTTTTATTCCCTCACCCGCTGCCGAGGCGTTTGGCTTCTCCCTTTTTTCGGAGCTGTCGGGCTTGCGATCACACCATCTGTCGAGGCGCAAAACGCAGTTCCTCCGCCACCAGACCTCGCTGCCTTGGATCGCCAAGCAGCCCCTCAGACTGTGTTCGTGATTCCCCAGGGACAAGCTGAAATCGATGGCGACGCTCGGACTGCTCTTGGCGGCTCCCTCACCGATAGTCTCAGCGCCGGACTACTCAAAACGGGGCTCTATCGAGTCGTCGAAAAATGGGAACCGAAGGCCGAGACTGATGACGAAGAAGATGCCAACGCCGATTCACCACCAGTCTTTGAACTTCGCTCCCGCATGGTCGGAGAACTCGGCGTCTACCGCCTGACCGTGCGTAAGGCCAGCTTGCCTGATGGTGAAGTTATCGAGATTTACGAAGCGACCGTGGATGAGGTCTCGCCCAATGTTTTCGACTTAGTCGATCAAGTCCTCGACGACCTAGTTCCTCCTGCTGCCCGTCCGGAAGCCACTCCAGCCGAGCAATCTGCCCAGCAAGACCCCACCACCGAATGGTCGGCAACTCCGATCGAGGAATCTGATATCAAAACCTCGAACGATGAACCCCAGCTTCAGAAGCCGAGATACTCAAAAATTCCCGCAATTCGCATTCCAGCCCCTTCGCCACCTCAGGTCGCCGAGACGCCGACTTACGTCAAAAACTACGTCCGCCCTAAATTTGGTCGTCAAAAAATTGGCACGGTGTCCATCGTCGATGATGACTGGAAATTTGTCATCATCGACATCGCTCCCGGCAAAAGCATCAAACCCCACGAGCGCCTAGAAATTCTCTACGATCGCGGCGACCAACGCGTGCCTTACGCCGAGCTCAAGATCGACCGCATCGAAGGAGAGAAGATCATCGCCAACTTCGGAGACCAGAAGGCCAAACAGCGAATCGTCTTCCCTGGCGAACTCGTCTACGTCTGGCGTCAGATCAACTAGCTTAGGGAGGGTCTGATCAATTCGGGCTGCCTGCCATTGCTGTCCAGCTTTCGCCTAACTCGGCGGAGGTGGGCAAAGCTAGGCGTAGTCTGGGCTGCAACCCGAAGGGCTCAATTTTCATTCAGCGCGCTGCGCTGCCAGACCTCCGCGCCCCTGAGATGTGGCATGACCGTCCCGGTCATAGCCCCAGGGAGCGACGACCGGGACGGTCGTGCCACGGTCTATGGAAATAGACCACGGCGATCGTAGACAGCACATATTCGGCTCAGGGCGACCGCATAAGCTGCATCACGGAAGGTGCAGCCCAATTCTTCGCGTTTCTCGACAACTCGATCGTGGGCAGACCAGAGAATGTCGCGAAGCTTATCGTCGACTTCATCCGCTTTCCAAAACTCCGACGATTTGTTCTGAAGCCATTCGAAATACGAAACGATCACTCCTCCCGCGTTCGCCAAAATATCTGGGCAGACTTCGATCTGACGCTCCGCAAGCACCGTCTCAGAATTCGGTGTCGTCGGACCGTTCGCTGCCTCTAAAACTAGCCGACAAGTCAAGCGCCTGGCCCGCTCAGAGGTAACCTGATTCTCCAGCGCTGCAGGAACGAAGATGTCCATTTGTTGGTCGAACAGAGCTTCCGTTTCGATTTCGGTCGCACCTGGAAAACCCTTCAGCGCTCGATGCTCAGCTGCGTATTCAAGAAGTGCCGGAATATCAATTCCTCGTTCACAGACAATCGTCGCGGTGTGATCAGCAATCGCAACAATCTTTGATCCGTTTTCAGCGGCGAGACGGCAAAAATGAGAGCCAACATTTCCGAAACCCTGCACTCCAATCCGCAGTTCATCGAGCTTGGCATTATTTTCACCACACCAGTGGCGGAGGCTATAGAGGACGCCCGCACCTGTTGCTGATTCACGCCCAAGCGATCCCCCGCATTCGACTGATTTACCTGTGACAACCCCTTTCACGCCCTGCCTCATTGAGGAATCCTGAACGTTCGCGTAAGTATCCATCAGCCAATCCATCGTTTGGCTATTGGTTCCCACGTCGGGCGCTGGAATGTCGTGATTGGGGCCGATGTTTTCGCCCAGAGAATGGGTGAAACGCCGAACGATTCTCTCAATCTCTCCCTGAGAATAGTCGCGCGGGTCAAGGGTCACTCCGCCTTTCGCGCCACCGTAGGGAATCCCAACCAGCGCCGTCTTGAAGGTCATCCACATCGCTAAGGCCTTTACCTCATCTTGATCGACATCAGGGTGGAAGCGCAGCCCTCCCTTATAAGGGCCGAGCATATTATTGTGCTGGATTCGATAGCCACGGAACACCCGGATCTCACCCGAATCCAAGCGCACCGGAAAATTGACGATGATCTCGTTCTTTGGATGGGTCAGGATTGCCTTGTAGGCATCACTGATCCCAACAAGATCAGCGGCTCGCAAAAACTGGCGAGAAGCGGACTCGTGAAGCCGGGGTCGATTGGGATTCGTATTGCTGGTCATGGATCGCGCGACAACCTACCGAGGCCACGGCGAGCACCTAACTGAAAGTTCTAAAGGAACATCTTTTGTGCCCCCAGTTTGGGGGGGCTAAGCCTGTGGTGGGCCGTAGGTATTCATCCCCTGAGTTCCACCGAGGCAGCCGTTCTCGATGAAAGACCAGATTCCTCCGACGTATGGGATGAGGTTGATCAACACCCAGAATCCAGACTTGTCACGATCGTGCCACCGCTTGACCGCGAGAGCCCAGCTAATCCAAATATATGGAATGAACGCGATGATCGCGATGACTATTCCCAGAGTCGAGGGCTCGGCCATTTCCGTCGAATCATCAGTGGCGAGCAATTCGCCAAATCCGATCCCAAATCCGAAGATCAAAAAGAATGCGAGCGCTGAAATCACTGTCCAAAGCCAATAGGTACTTCGATTGATTCGCCCTTCGAATCCCCAGAGGATCTGGTTAATGGTTGGCTTGTAGGTGGTCTGCGAGAGTGCCGCGGGAGCAGCTGCAGGGGTCTGATATGGGTTATTCTCCATTTGTGGCACCTGCTATATCCAAAACCATTCTTCTTGGTCAAGGCGCTTGTACGCATTTCACCACAATGATGCCGCGTTCGGTTCGAAGCGGCAACTTATTGAAGCTGAAAGAGCCGCGCTACGCCAGCAAGTCCATGACAGGACGCCCTTTGTGGGAGACGGTGAACGGACGCTTGCTTGGGCTGTAGATGACTTGGTCGAGAGGCAGTCCGAGAGCGTAGGCAATCGTCGCATTGAAGTCGGGAATCTTGACGATCTGATCAATCACTTCCTCGCCGCCTTCCGAAGTCTTTCCATAGACTTGGCCGCCGGCAACACCGCCACCTGCGAGCATCGTCGAGAAGGCTTTCGGATAGTGATCACGACCAGCGTTCTGATTGATCCGCGGAGTTCGCCCAAACTCAGTCGCGAGGACAACCAGAGTCGTATCGAGGAGTCCACGCCGTTCGAGGTCGCCGAGCAACGTTGCGAGGGCTTGGTCGAGAATCGCAGATTTATTAGGAACGCTGATGAAATTGTTGTTGTGAGTATCCCAGCCACCCAAGGACACCTCAACTGCGCGAACATTGTTCTGCACAAGTCGACGGGCCAACAAACACCCCTGACCAAACGGGTTGTTTCCGTAAGCCTCGCGCAACTCTTTCGGCTCTTTATCAATGTCAAAGGCTTGCAGGTCAGAGGAACGCATGATCCGAACGGCGTCATCATACATCGATGTGTAGGCCCGGGTCGCCTTCAGGTTGTATTGCTCGCGGAACCCAGCGTCCAAGTCCTTGGCCAACGAGAGATTGCGATCAAACCGCTCCTTATCAAAACGCGCCTTTGAGTTCTTTAGACCATCCTCAGGATTATTGATTGCGAGGGGCTCGTAGGAAGACTCGAAAAATCCCGCCCCCCCGTTAATCCTACTAGCTCCGCCAATAAACACTGAGCCAGGAAGGTTAGGGTTCACACGACCACGATACTTCAGCATCCATGCACCAATGCCTGGGTGTTTGATCGTTGCTCGCTGCTCATAAGAAGTGTGCATCATGTAGTTGCCCTGAGCATGGGCACCTGCTGTTGAGTTCATTCCACGGACGATCGCCATCTTGTCCGCATGGTTGGACAACATCGGAAGATACTCGGACAACTGAATCCCATCGACGTTTGTGTTAATCGCCTCAACCGGACCTTGATTTTCGTGACCTGGCTTCGGATCGAACGTGTCCATGTGAGTCATCCCCCCACTCATGTAGAGATAGATCACTCGCTGCGCCGTCGACGTCTTCGTGCCTAGCCCAAGATCTGGCCCGAGAGCGGCCCCGGCATTCCTTCCAGCGAGCGCTGGAAGCATACTAACCCCGAGAAAGGTCTTAGCGGCATTGCTGATAAATTTTCGACGGGAAGGTTCGTCAGAGCGGTTAGCGATGTCTTTCATGTCAGTGTGAGAGTAGTTCCCAGTAGGAGATCTTTTGTAGGGAAAGGAAGTTCAGATCTATTGAACGAAGATCATCTGTTGAGTGTTAAGAATGATCCAAATGATATCGCGAGACCCAACGTTGGGATTGTCGTCCAACATTGGAGCGAGCCGGGCCACCTCTGAATCGGTTGGTTCCCGAGTCAGCATCGCCCGGAAGATCGCGGCGACCCGCTCTTCCGATGTCTCTGCTGCCATCAAAGTCTGACCTAAGATGGAGAAAGGATTTGCCAAGATCTCGACCGTTTGGCTGTTCAGCAAGTTTAAAGCCTGCGGCACCGAAGCTTCAGTATTGGCATTCTCAATGGTTTCGCGATCACTCTGACCAAACTCACGCAAGAAGTGTCCACGCGGAGCCGGAGACTGCATCTCGGAAGCGCGCATCAACCCTTTAGTGATCGACCGCCATTGCTTTTGTTTTGTCGAAACACTCTTTGACCACTTCCGTCGCTGATTCTTATTGAGGCCCTCGGGCTCCTCTACTTTAGGCAATGGGGGCAACGAAGTGACCACAACATTACTCGATCCGCCCATCATTGTGTCACTCATCCCCTCCCCCGCAGTTGCCATAGCTTGCATGCCAGTCGACGCAATCAGCGAATTCCCGTCGATCTTCTTCTGGACTTTGTCATGGGCAATCGCGGTAATTTCCTGGCGGGTATCACTTGTCAGTTTGCGCAGTTCCTCGGAATACTTTTTCACCAACTGAGGCTTCTCATCAGCCTTAGCCTTATAGACGAGGCTTCGAAGTTCATCCATCCGACCATACCGATCGCCGGCGATCTTATAGACCTTCTTCATCATCGACCGAAACTCGTTTGGTTCCCGCCCTTCGAGAGACACATGAATCTGACGTGCCCGCTCAATTCTCTCCAACTGACTGGCGAAGGTCGGTTGATACTGATCGACTCCGGGAATGGAAAGAGCAGCCAATGAATCCCAAATTTGCTCGGCACTCATTCGGCGAAGCTTTGGCCCCGGAAAATAGTAGGGCATTCCACCGAGGATTTCGCCACCGAACGCCTGACGCTGATAAGTTTCAGTTTTGTAGAGATCAGCTAAAAACGCCCGCATGTCGTAGTTAATCTCTTTCAGTCTGTCCTCAAGATGAGCCAGTAACTGCGGATGAGAAGCGATCGAGTTCTCCGTGAGTTCATCAACCGGCTCAATCAAGCCGACCCCATAGACTTTCTTCCAAAGTCTGTTCACAATGACCCGGGTGAAGGTCGGATTGTCCTTCGACGTCATCCATTCGGCATAGACGTCGATCGTAGACTCAGGATCGGTCAGCTTCTCGACATCAATCTCGAGCCCGAACATCGTTTCAGGCGTCACGACTTCATGTGGGTCGGCATCGTCATACTGATAGTCGTGTGGAAGTTTCAGCTCTTTATCTTTTGCAGAGACCATCGTGTATTGAATCGGATTGTAGATATCCGAAGTCACACGGCCGAATTTGCGACGGGCAACTTCCGCCTCAGCCCACGCATCCTTTGCCTTTTTGTTGAGCTTTATAAACTCGTTCCGATCTTTAATTCCCAGCTGATCGATTCGCCGCTGGAACCCCTTGTCGGCGAGGTATCGTTTCAATCGGCCAGCGTCTCTCTGAACCGGAAACTTCTTAATCCCTGTTGCCTTCTCAACCGCCTCATAGCGTGCATCCGACGTAATCTTCCCAATCATCGCACGATTGTCTCCGCCATAGCTTCGGGCATCCATACCGTTGCTGAACGCAGCCATTTGGAAATAATCCATCTGAGTCCACTTATCGAACGGGTGATCGTGACACTGAGCACACTCAAGACGGGTTCCCAAGAACACGCGCACGGTGTTCGACATGTTATCGAGCGCCATCCCCCGATCGCGCTGATAGTAACCAACAGCACCGTTTTCCCAAATATAGCCTCTGGCCGAAACCAATTCGCGGACAAGTTGGTCATAGGGCTTGTTCTCTCTGATCGAGTCCTTCAGCCAGTGGCGATAGGCAAATTCAGCGTCATTGCCACTCTGCTGGAGTCGATTGTTGATGCGCAGAATATCTGCCCAGTAGTTGTAGGAATGAGAGACATGTCCTTCAGAGTTCAGTAACCGGTCGATCAATCGATCTCGCTTTTCGGGGTGCTTGTCGGAGAGAAATTGCCCCGACTCTTGCGGCGTCGGAATTCTCCCTGCGATATCGAGATAGATGCGGCGAACGAAGATGTTGTCATCAATCGGAGCGTTGGGGAAAATATTGTTTTCGCGATAGGCCGCACCAATGAATTCATCGACTCGATCACTCTGCGGAGTCGCGGCTTGTGCGGAACCCAGCAAGGCAACCACTATAGCGGTGGACGCAACAATCCTTGATAAGACAAGAGGGGATAGAGACTTCATCGAAAATCGAACTTGGGTTTTATGGCTAGATTCCTTCGCTACCTTAAAAATACGTGATCTTGAGATGATTTCTATCTTCATGATCAACATTTACTGAAGGAAAATGCAGCGACCGAAACCCATTCTACGCGAAGCCCCGATTGACGAGTAACAATGCCCACGCATAGAACAGGCTGCGCCCGATGAGCTCGTATTCGAACCTCTGCGCGAAGCGCCAAATGAGAACCCCGTTTCTTGAAGACTCAGTCCTGAGCAGAAGCGAGGTAGTCTTTGGCATCTTGAATGACGTCGTCGAGACAGCCGGGTTCAAACGGCGAGCGCAGGCCCGCGGATTCAAGGAGACCAGTGTAGGGTTTACTTCCTCCTAGGGTGCACAACTCAGCGTAGGTCTTTAAAGCTGCGTCAGCGTCGCTTCGTGATTTCGACCAAAATTTTAAGGCGCCTGTCAGCGCTAAGCAGTAGTCGATATAGTAGAAAGGACTCTGATAGATATGCGGCTTCTGCTGCCATAGCCGACCACTGCTTTCGGCGGGAAGGTCAGCAAAGTCCCACCAGGGTAGATAAGTCTGCTCTATTTCCTGCCACATCGCATTACGCTCTTCGGGCGTCGCCTCTGGGCGGTCATAGACGAGATGCTGAAAATGATCGACCGAAACTCCATAACATAGGAACTGAAGATAGGCGCTTAGATGAATCCGGCGCAACTCCTCGGCAGAGCTCTCGCCATAGAACTTCTCCATGTGCGGCCAAGTAAGAAATTCCAGAGCCATCGAGTGAATCTCACAAGCCTCAGTCGTCGGCCAGACGATATCACTCATTGGCTGATTCCGACTGCTGTAGCTTTGAAAGGCGTGCCCCACCTCGTGGGTGAAAACATCAACGTCTCCTCGAGTGCCATTAAAGTTCGAAAAGATGAATGGGAATTCGTATTGATGGAGAAAATCACAGAACCCTCCGCCAGCCTTGCCGCTCCGTGATTTCAAATCCATCACATTACGGGCTTTCATTTCATCAAAGAATGAATCGAGCCCATGACCCATTTCGTTAAACATCTCTGTCGCACGATCTATCATCCAGTCGTGACCGCCTTGTGGCTTAGGATTACCTCTGACCGAGTGAGCGGCGTGATCCCAGAACATGAGTTGATCGACGCCAAGAGTAACTTGTTGTTTCTCCGCGATTTCCAACGCTAGCGGCACGACCTTTTCCCTGATCTCATTCCGGAAGGTCGCCACTTCTTCTGGCCCGTATCCGATCCGCGTCATGCGCTGATAACCGAGTTCGGTGAAGTTCTTGTAGCCCAATTTTTGAGCCATCTTGTGACGAAGCTTCACCTGCTCATCATAAATACCATCAAGCTCTGGAGCGTTTTTGATAAACCAATCCGAATTGGCACGGCAAGCTCCTTCACGAGCGGTTCGGTCAGCGTCATCTCCGAACTTAACGAGCTCAGAAATGGTGAATGTCTCCCCTCGAAATTCGATCTCTGCACCTGCAGTTAAGGCGGTGTGAGCGGATTGAAGTTTCGCCTCAGCCGCCATGTCCTCGTCGATCGCGGAGGAGAAGCTATTCGTGTTACACTCCCACTTGGCAAAGAGCATCGGTGTGAGAGCCTTTTCCATCTCTTCACGGAAAGGTGAATCAAGAAGTGCCTGTTTGAATTTTGTTTCCAAGTCGACATACTTCGGAGAAATGGCATCGAGTTCATCCATCGCCGCTTTGTAGCCAACATTCCGTGTGTCCTGCTGAAAGCGAATGTAGGTGAGTGAGCTCCATTCCTTGAACTGGCAAAGCAAATCATCCCAATCCGACACAATCGCCAGACAATCTGCCCTCGATTCAGCAGCAGCGAGGCGTCTTTGGAACTCTTCATAGCGCATCGTCGTTTCAGCGAGGTCAGGCTGCGAGACACAGTAGTCGGGGAAAGCGGTAGGCATTCGGCGATTGTCTCGCCTCAACAGCGTGGTTCAAGAGATTTTGAAAGGGTTACTTTGTGCCACTAAAATCCGCCCAACTGCTCCAACCATCAACAGTGTCTCCTTCAGCCGACATGGCTGCTTCACACTTCCGAATGCACCGGCACCTCGGATCGATTCTAGGGAAGATCTGATCAATTCCGCCACCTGCCACAAAGATGGGAATTGAAGTTAGTTCTGGCAGCGCTTTGCGCTGGAGAAAAAGAGAGGCCCTTCGGGTTACAACCCAGACTACGCCTAGCCTTGTTGCTCGTTGGTTGTGGATGTTTATCCACGCCCGTCTCGCGCCGTACTAGGCGAAATCTGGACGGCAATGGCAGATCGCCTAATTGATCAGACCTTCCCTAGCGTCTATATCCACCTTGTGTCATTGGACGGCAATGTCCTCACATAGCGAGCCAACCCGGACGAATTTTCTTTGAGGCGTTGATCTTGTCGTTGGGAGGCGCAATATCAAAGATGCACATGGATCCGCTTCTCCCTAAGCTCGTAGCTATTGCTGCCTTGGCACTTGGCGCTGGAGCATTGGCGGCGCGATTCCGACTACCCCACGTCATTGCCTACCTAGGCCTTGGAATTTTCCTTGGCCCTGCTGGGATTGACCTCTTCGGCCAGCAGGAGGCAGTCGCTCGAGTCGGAGAGTTCGGCGTAGTTCTTCTTCTATTCTTTGCCGGAATGGAAGTTGATCTCGTCAAGCTTGTCACTGGTTGGCGGATCTCTGTACTTGGGACTCTCCTTCAGATTGCCCTGAGTGTAATCTTTGTTCTAGTGCTGGGCGCCTGGCTGGATTGGCCGTTAGCACGAACCATCCTCTTTGGTTTCATACTCTCCCTGAGCAGCACGGCTGTCGTCTTGTCCATGCTAAAAGAGCGCAATGAGATGGGAACTCCTGCGGGCGGCGACACCGTGGGAGTGCTTCTCGTCCAAGATGTCGCAGTGGTAGGAATGTTGATCGCCATCGGCTTCCTCGGTGGCGAAGCTCCCTCCAAGATCGATCTCGGGCTTCAGGGGATTGGCGCTGTCGGGACAATCGCGGTGGTGGTTGCCCTCGCCCGCGGGCTTCGTATCCGCCTTCCTCTGGGAGCCCTTCTCCGGAAGGATCATGAACTCCAAGTGTTTGCTGCTTTCGGACTCTGCTTTGGAATGGCTACGCTTAGCGCCTTCCTCGGACTTTCCAGCGCACTCGGGGCATTCCTCGCGGGCCTAGTGATCGCCTCCGCGAAGGAGACTGATTGGGTTCACAGGGTGCTCGATCCGTTTCGGGTTCTCCTCGTAGCTGTGTTCTTTGTCTCGGTGGGCATGCTGATTCGTCTGGATATCTTAGCGGAGCACTGGAGACTTGTCGCAGGACTCGTCATTGGGGCACTGGTCATCAACACCCTTCTGAACGCACTGATCCTCCGAGGCCTCGGGCGCGGCTGGCAAACAAGTCTTTATGTTGGGGCAATGCTCTCGATGATCGGGGAATTCAGTTTTGTTTTAGCGGCCGTAGGTAGACACTCAGAAATCATTTCAGAACAAACCAACCAACTCGCGATCGGTGTGATTGCTGGCACTCTCATTTTGGGACCTGCCTGGTGCGCGATCTGGAGACCTCGGCGTGGAGCATCTGTCCGTCCCGCCAGCGACATCAGTGCATAACTTCTATGTCGCCTCCGCGGTAATAAACTGTCTCGTCGCCGCTCACTTGACGAACGACTAGACCCTAAATATAATCGATCTCTTTAGACCGACTTCGTCCCCGACCTCAGTTCTTCTAGGATGAGGATTTGCGCAATTCTGAATGAAGCTTGAGAACCTCATCACCGTCGTCTTGGCGTATTAAGTAAGCGGGATCATCGTCCGAACCGTTGCGTTTTACCTTACTGCCTTTGAGGGTTCGCTCAACTTCACGTTCGAAGGATTCGGCGACACTGCCTTCAGCGGTTCCGTTACCCCAGTCCCATTCGACTTTCGTTCCCTTTTGATATTTATCGGCAGTTGCCATGGTGTTTGTCTAGTTGCAGAAAATCAAATCTGTTTTCGGCTCAGGCCTCCAGTACCAACATGGTTGCCGCATTTGATTTTGAATCAGTCTACTGTTTAACGGTTGGGTCATGAAATACGACTCTGTTTTAACGCGCGCATCGATGGCCAGAGCAGTTGCCAACTCAACTCCGTTCGCTGGTTTTTAAGAGAACATTTTAATCGCACCAGTGCTGACCGGCGACTCACTGCCAACAGAACGATTGGTGCAGCCTCCTAAGACGTTAAGCAAAGCTGCTGTAGCTAGGAAAAAGTGAATCTCATGTAATTTGTCATGGCTCGGTGTGTTCGGAGTTTGGTGATTTTCATGTACTCCAAAGCCCCGGTCAAGAGGAATAGTAACTGTGGCTATAGCCTGATCTCAAGCTTTTCACCGGAATATGACTGAAGTTTGGTGGGGAGCGATGACTGGACAAACAACATGAGAAAAATCGATTTCCTAAAGAGAAAAAGAAATCGGATTCTAAGGGCCTCCTAGTGCGCTGAAGTTGGCGCTACTGACGTCAGAGGCGCCGGAAAGAGAGTGGTAAGTCCCAGGCAACTGTCCGAGACAGGACAAAGTGGGCGGCGCGGGACCAAGCTACGTAACGGGAGCGATCCCGAGGAGCGCGTAGATCTCTCATGAGTCGCCTGAGGAAGTGATTATCGAGTATCACCCAAGCCTGGCGGACGAACTGGAAGAGATCCGAGACTTCTATGATGAGAAATCAGAAGGGCTTGGCGACCGGTTCGTAGACGAATTTTAGAGGTTCGTATTCGAGATAGCAGGTATGCCATCTCGATGGATGTTCGTAGAGGACGGTATCCAGAGAGCGTTGATGAAGCGCTTTCCTTACGTGATTCTTTTTCGGGTAGTGGAGAAGAAGCTAATTCATATCACTGTTGTGAAGCATGAGAAGCGTCACCCTGGATTTGGTATAGGAAGACGGTAAAGTGCCAACACCGAACAAGCGGATACAGTTCAACGTGGTTTCCGTTCGTGCCTCGCTCCACCCACGTGGCTGATCCTGGACGATGGATCTACATGCAAGGCAGACCAGTTTTACCAGATAATTGTGAGCTGGTTCTCAGAGCGGAAAGGCCTACCTGACTCCCTTTGGAACTTCGACGTGATCAGCCGCTACCAAACGATAAACCACGACCGTGATGCCAAAATTGAACCCACAGAAGAACTCGGTAGCCACATTCGAAACCATTGTCGGTCTCGAAAACTACGGATTCTGGTAAGTCTTCTTAGACGTGCGGAATCCGATAAAGAGACTGCCTCATAGAGGCTTCGCTGGCTTAAGGCACCACTAACAGGGTGTTGAAAAACTCGGCAACCTGTCGTTTTGAAGGAATTGTTGGATAGAAAAGCGGCTTCGCCGATCGAAGGCTGCGCAAACCCTTCGGGCGTAACCTCATGAGAACGAGGTCGTTGTTGCTCGTCACGCATGGATGTTCATCCACTTGATCCTCGCGCCTAACCCTCGATCACATGAGGCTCCGCGACGGGGCACCACCTTTTTCAACACCCTGCTAATGGATGTGGCTGAGTGCGATCGTCTACACCAACGAATAATACTCCTCCCAGCCCTTCCGAGGCGGCGGGCCGACGAGAAGAGTGTTTGCCTGTGCGTTGTTGGCAATTTGCTGGGTGGCGGCGTCGAATTCCAACTCACCGCCAAGTCTCTGGGCGATACAGCCGAGACAGAAGACTTGGCTGAGGGGGCCCGCGACGTCAAATGACGATCGGCAGGTTTCCTCGCCCTTCACGGCTAGAATCCAGTTTTTGTGGTGATTGGAATGGGAGCCGACGATCCGAGGTAAGGTCGGAGCGAGGTCACGCATCTTGGATTCGGGAATGATCCGTAGCGGGTTGCCGTGAGTTTGGCCTTTGAAGACCAAATCCTTCCCGTAAAGAATTTTTCCACAAGCCGCGATCTCGCGGTCGGCCTCTAACTCGTCTGGACGCGGGGGAAGATTGTCGGTGCCGTCATACCAAGTGACGACACATTCAGGCATCTCTTCTCGCGCAGCGAAATCAAATTGGATCGTTGACCCCATCGGATAAATCAGCTCTCTCGGCCCGTCGCGTTTGACCGCAGAAATCTTCGTCGGATAGCCGAGCTTCAGAAAGCGATGAACGGTATCGAGCGTATGTGGCCCCCAGTCGCCAAAGGCACCGTTCCCGAACTCAAACCAACTCCTCCAGTTGCCCGGATGCAGTTTGTCACTGTAAGGGCGCATCTCGCGAGTTCCCGTCCATACGTCCCAGTCGATGCCATCAGGCATCGCGCTTTCTTGCCACTGATCAAACTTCCAAGGGTGCCAGCGGCGGCCTTTATTCATGTGAGCATCGACCCGAGTGATGTCTTTAATCACTCCGGCTTCTGTCCACGACTTGAACTGGAAATAGTTGGTGCCGCTGTGCCCCTGATTTCCCATTTGCGCGGCGACCTTGAATTTCTTTTCAGCAGCCATCATCAACTGGCATTCCTGAAAGGTGTGCGCCAATGGCTTTTCTACGTAGACCCCTACCCCATGGGACATCGCACGCATGGCGATCGGAAAGTGGGAGTGATCGGGCACGGCAACGGTGACGGCATCGATCTGATCAGCCATGTCATCGAACATCTTCCGGAAGTCCTTGTAGCGAGGAACCCCAGGGTAGGCTTTCTCGATCTCGGCGGTGTGCTCCGTGCCCATCGCGATATCACAGAGGGCCACAACATTCACCATGCCTGTCTGAGCAACGGTTTTCGCATCGCCTTTCCCCATGCCGCCAATACCGATAAAGGCGACATTGACTTTTTCATTGGCACCGAAGACTTGGCTCGGGAGAAAGGTGGCAAAAGCACCAGTGGCAACCGCTTTCGTGAAGGATCGACGAGAACTATTCATACCCTAGCTAAGCGACATTTAGTTGTGATGACGAGCCCTTTTTGAGTAGTATCCGAAAATTCTCTTTTTGGAGGGTAGAGTCTTGCCCCAACGAAAATGCCTAGTTGCAAATTTTGCCGAAACGCAGCGCCCGGAATCCTGCCAAAACCGACTCTTCCCTGCGACCAATGCGGATGGCCGGATGCTCCCTGGATTGATGATCAGGATCCGCGCCACGACGTGTTTCTGAACCTGATCCAGCGCACAAAGGAAATGGATCGGGCTTGGTCGTTCGATCGAGTCGAGCCCACGGGGCGAGAGTTTGCGCTGCTGGAGCATGGCGATCAATTCTACATCGACGGGATCGCTTGGCGGATCACGGCGAAAAACCATGAAGTCGGCGTCTTCTATGTCCGGAGTTGGCAAGGCGCCTACAACTGCTTCAACGACTGGATCGTGACTGGCGCCCATGCCGATTTGGAGGCCGCTCTGCTAGAGGCTGAGAGAAGACGAGCCGCCGAGATTGCTGAAATACCTTACGTGGAATATTCGGGTATTTCCCACGAAATTCACCAGATTGTCCTTGGCTCGAAAGACTACGCAGAACAACGCGAACTTCGCAACGGAGTGCTTCGCAAGCCGATCGGATTGGATGACGAATTAGACCCTCCAGAATCCGAAGCGTCCCATCTTCACTTTGGACTGTTCCGCCACTTTGAACAACCAAGCGTCTGGAATGAGGGCCAAATAGACCGTCCGTTGGCAAGCTGTGTGATTGGCGAGCCGGTTAGCGACAAAACGATAAAACTTCGGCAAATGGCGACCACACCTTCCTGTCAGGGCCAAGGATTGGGAACGGTTCTTCTCACCCACGTCGAGCGCGAACTCTACAAGCTAGGCTACCGACACGTCATTCTCCATGCGCGTGAAATGGCGATGAGTTTCTACGGAAAGATGGGCTATCGACGGGTCGGAAAGCCATTTCTTGAGGTCGGGCTCAACCATCAGCGCATGGAGAAAGAGCTATCCGACAAGACCCCATCCCCACATGCTGGAGACCGGGTGGACGAGATGACACCCGAGTAAGGGAAATCTCAAAACGGTAGGTCGTCTTGAGATTCCTCGGTTGTCCCGAAAATCGGAACACCACGATCACCAGCGGGCGAATCGGATGGAGCCGGAGGAAGCAGCTCGGACGCCGGCCGAGAGCTCGGCTCCGGTTGAGCAGGGCTTGCGTCGTTCTGCTCCCCGGTTCGCGATACGAGTAAATTGCCGAATTCATCGACAATCGGGAACCTGCCAAAGTCGACGTCTTCTTCCAAATCTCGCGGAAAAAGCCGAGCGAAGTCCCCCATCCACATGCGGTTAGCCTCGGGCGGCCAGAAGATTCCTTCAGTCACGCGTTCAACGACACTCGCGGCACAGTCGATCGCTCCTTCAACCAGATCAGCTCCGAATTCCGGCCACGCCATGACATCGGTTTGTGTCACTGCGAGAGGCAAATTGAAGTAGGCGACGTCGATTTTGTCGGCATCCAGCCCCCAGCCGAACGGGTCGCGCTCGATGAGGAAGGCTGCGTAAAGCGGAAGCTGAAGATTGAGCCACTGATAGTTCCCGCCATTCCAACTCATCGTTCGCCACAAGCCGACCCGCTCTGGGGGACGGCGTTTGAGGTCTCGGAGATGGACTTTGATTGGCGGATCACCAGCACCCGACGTCTTGTAGTCAATCACTCGGACTCGGCCGGTTTTTTCGTGGCGTTCGACCCGGTCAATGATCGCGCTGAGGGGAACGGTTCCGATCATCCAAGGCTCCCCAGATTCGGCAGCGCCTCCCCCACCCCTCGTGCCCGGGAGACGCATCTCAGCGGCTTGGATCACCCAGCCCTGCTCCCGAACCCCAGCCTGAATCCGAGCAGCGCTGAGGAGACGTTGGCGGACGGATTCCAGCTGGACACGAACCGGCACTGGCAAGTCATCGCCGAACCACATTCTGGCTCGGCGTTCGGCGACAGAAACCAGAAAGTCGCCGATTTCGCCAGCGTCTGTCGACTCTTTCAGCGTCTCGTCGCGACCGAACATTTCGAACGCTTCGTGGCACAGGTTCCCGAATGACATGGCATCCATCTCCCGGACACGCGCCGGAACCGAATCCATTTTTAGGATGTGACGCAGGTAGAAGACGAACGGACAGTTCAGATAGTCGCGCAGTTTGGTCGGCGACATGCTGCGATGACGGCGCTCAATCATGGCATCATCCAGCGGCAGATCGAGCTCCCACGGTCGAGCCCATGCCGGAGCCGTACCAGCGTCGATCTCGGCGTCGAGGTCTCCGGCGACTTTTTGAGCGTCGCCGAACAGCCTCATCACCCGTGAAGGCAGGACGTTGTCGGGGCAGGAAAACACTAACCGGCTCGGCTTGAGAGGATCTCCACTCGAGGTCGTTTTCGCGATCACCAAGTCGACCCGACCACCGGTCGCTTCGCGAGTCCGAAGAAGGAGCTCTAGCAGGTAGCGGTCACGCGCCAATCGAGTGTTGTTGCTGCGCAGCCCCAGATGCTCGCGTAAACTGTTTGGCAGGAAAGCGTGACCGACAACCGAGTCCGGAAGCGAGCCCTCGTTGGCTCCGGTCAAAACGACCTGCTGGGCGTCCGTCCACACAAGATCGAGCCAACCCGAAAGGTGGATTTGCTCAGGGGTCGACAGGCTGTAAGAACGCTGCTCGCCGAGCGTGCTGAGGAGCAACGCAAAACCATCGGCTGCCTCAATTCCTCGACCAGATGAGTCGGAAACAATCTGCCCGACGCGTCGGAGCGCGACATCGACATCGGCATCAATTCCCCCCTCTTCGCCATCCGCTTCCGCAGGGCGAGATCCGACCTGATCGAGCAAATCAGCGATCGCTTCAGCGAGAGATTTCGTCTTAAATCGCGCTCTTAATCTCTCTAGATTCCGCAAGAACCCCCTAGTTTCCAGCCATTCTTCGTCTTCGGTCGGGCCCGAGCCCATTCCTGGTTTCGGTTGGCCCCTGGCGACCTCGATATTCTTCTCAACGCCGATCAGTGCCGCAGCCATCGTCCCCGGCAGGCGCTTGGCTTCGAGCTGATCGAGCCGCTCTAGCAAGGTCGGAAGATCCAAGGTCGCGTCTTTCGGAATCAGGGCTGCGCAGGTCGGGTAGCGGGCCAAACGTTGGACGGCAGGGAAGCCACCATCACCGTGAAGCAGCTCGGCAAACGCTTCCAAAAAACCCCAGATCCGCGCCGTGTGGAATGGGCTACCGTCGGGGTCGAAAACGAGGTGTCCAGCGCGCTCAAGTTCCCGGACGAGTGGGTTGGCAACTTCGGGGTCGGCGAGCCCGATCGCTAGCGAATCTGCTGGGTTGGGCGTCTTGCTTTCCGTCTCAGCGCCCGCGATGACCCGCTGGGTGACGAGAAGCGCTTCGGCACCAGGGTCGGCGACCAAATGAATCTGATCGTCACTCAGCGGCAACGCCTTCCGATCGAGACTCCAACGCTCTATTTCTGGCCGTCCCCATCCATCAAAATCGCCTCCTAGCTGGCTAGGTGCTGCGATGGCAACAACCAGCTCCATGTCGGTCATGCGCTCCAATTGCTCAGAAACTGCAGGGGGTGGATCGGCCACTCCAGCGAGGACAATGCGAGACCATCCAGCTTCGCGAGCCGCCGCTTCGGCGCTGCCTTTCATGGCTTCACGACGAGAACTCGCGGGATCGGTGACTCCGAAGTCGACCAGTCGCTTTAGGTAGATCTCCTCCAACCGAACTAGATCGCCCCAACGCCTAGATTCGCCGCCGAGTTCCTCGCAGGCCGCAGCCATCGAAATCGTGTAGCCGCCTTCTCCGAGCGTGTCTTGAAGGCCAACCAAATCGCGGGCCATTTGCAGTGACCAGCCGAATCCGTCTGCTTCTAGTGGCGTCGGAAAAAGGTCTGGAAAGTCCTGAGTGCGAATCTGTTGGAACACTTGAACCCATGCCAGAAGACGCTGCATCGGCTCAGCAACTGAATCATCCAAGCCAAGATCGAGCAATATTGATGGAGTGGCGATTCTTGGCGCTACCAACTC
>ENA-ORXR01002314-ORXR01002314.1-marine-metagenome-genome-assembly--contig:-NODE-2314-length-18368-cov-14.050571_pt1 | contig 18368 bp, 15 predicted proteins | sample MGYA00237866_ERZ511479 | MGnify/ENA metagenome assembly ERZ511479 | reverse complement strand
GAGTAGGCAATAAATCCGATGAAGAATAAAATGCCGACGCCGGCAGCGATTGGGCCGATAATCTTGGCGTAGTTCAACAATGACATACATAGGACAACAACGCCAACGGCAGAGAGGTAACATGCCCATTCAACATTGATTGGGCCAAAGGCCTTCTCTTTAAGTTTCGCCTCGGACGGAGGGTTAGCAACATTCCCTAGCCAGCCTTGGCCGAAATGAAAGACGAGTAGACCTAGCAGCATACCAACACCCGCTAGGCCAAAGCCCCATGCCCATCCATAGACAATACCTAAAATACCACAGCTCCATGTCGCCAGGAAACTGCCCAAATTAATGCCCATATAAAATAGCGTGAACCCCCCATCGCGGCGCGGGTCGCCTTTGGGATAAAGGTCACCAACAATTGTTGAAATATTCGGCTTCAAAAATCCAACACCGGCAATAATAAGCGCGAGGGACAGGAACAGAATATTGACGTAAATACCTTGCTTTTCAATTGAGGTCTCATAACTGCCTGCATTCACAACAGATAATGGCGCGCCAATCACAGGCGTTTCGTCGTCACTATCTGCATAAGTGAGGGTACGAACAGGCGTCCCATTAGCATCGCGTTCAACATCGACTTTTAGATCCGTCGCGGTTTGAAGTAGGATAATGTCACTTGGGTTTTGCTCTTCCAAACGCACCTCTTGACCATTGACCGTCACAAACATTTGTTTTTCTTCAACCTGCTTGCCGTCTTTCGTGACCATGACCTTTCGTTCTGTGACAGGAATCGTCGTTCCATTGACCTTGATTTCCACAGAGGGGTCAGGGCCGGCGCAATCCATACCAAAAACGTTACAGATATTCTGGCCCAAGCCGCGTGTCGTGCGGTTTATGACGTAATCGCCTTCGCCATCATCATTGATCGGCACCAAGCGTTGCCCATTGAGCTCAATAAATTTGTCGGTATCAAATATGATACGGCGCTTTTCGCCTTCATAATCCAAGAAGAGTTGGCGATCCTTGTCCCGTCCCTTATCCTGAACTTCATATGATGAGCCGTTAAAACTGAGGGTTTCTACCGATCCTGAGCCTTCAAATGCCATTCCGAAATGGCCGGCCACCAAGAGCAATGCCCCGAAGGTAACCGCTTTGCGTTGTCCCAAATATTTATCGGACAAAATACCGCCAACCATAGACATGATATACACGAGAGCAATGTAACCGCCATAAATCAGGTTGGCTTCTTTGTCCGAAAAGAGGAAATGCTGGATAAGATAAAGTGTGAGCAATCCCCGCATGCCGTAATATGAAAACCGCTCCCACATTTCGGCGAAGAACAAAATGTAAAGGCCCTTTGGGTGTTTACGCATTTGCCAAAGTGCATTGGCAAGCCCTAAAGCAATGAATCCCAGCAGGATTGCAACAAAATAGTTCATCTAAATTCCCCTAACTTTTTATTTGACCTGCCACAGGTTCTACGCGCACGCAATGGCTGGATGTCGGTCGACAAATACAATCCTTGGACACGCAAGACTGCGAAGGGTTGAGGTGAAACTTTGAGTCGACTAAAGGCACGGTTTACGCCACTGGTCAGGGCTTGATAAAGGCATCAGGTGAAACACATAATATTGAGAAATTTACTCGTCTCTGCGGCTTTCGGGTCGATGGTGACGCCTGCCTTTTCGCAAGACACTAAAGTTGATTCCGCCCCCATAATTCTCAGTGAATCGGGAACTGAAACCTTCGAGCCTGAATATTTTGCGCAATTTCAGCCGCAAACAGCGCTTGATATGGTGGCCCGCCTTCCTGGGTTTTCCCTTGATAGTGGAGATGGCGGCCGGGGGTTCGGGCAAGCCTCTCAAAACATTCTTATCAACGGCAAGAGACCGAGTTCGAAGTCACAAAGCCCGCGCGATATTTTAGAACAAATCACCTCGGAAACGGTCGTCAGAATCGAAATCTTGGACGGCGCTTCGCTGGATATCCCTGGCCTTCAGGGACAAATTGCGAACATCATTGTCAGCGCCGGTGAATTATCGGGAAGCTGGAGATATTCAGCCAGGTTTCGGGAGCGCTCTCAACCCCAAATTCTCGAAGGCGGGGTCACGCTGACCGGAAAACGCGGTGATGTCAGCGTTTCGGCCCAATTGGATTTCGGCCAATTCATTCTGGATGAAGTCGGCGTTGAGAAATTTTCACTGCCAAATGGAACCTTGTTCGAGGACCGCACTGAACGTCTTACATTGTCTAATCAACGCCCTAATGCCAGCCTATCTATGGGATGGACACCCCAGTCCGGCGCGCTGGCGGGTCACGTCGCCAATGTAAACCTATCCGCATCTTTGTTAAATCGCGACACATCAGTCCGAGAGCGGTTCACAGCTGTGACGAGTGCTGGCCGAACAGGCGTCAGCGAAGTCGGAACGGGTGAAGATGAGTTCGAATATGAAATCGGGGCCGATTACGCCCTACCCGCCGGACCGGGGGAGTTGAAAGTGATCGGGCTTTACCGGAATGAGGATTCAGATTTTCCGACTCGCTTTGTTTTCTCCGAGCTAGGCCAAACCCCATTGAGGCAAACCATTTTCCGCGACGATAAAGAGACAGAATCCATCCTCCGTAGCGAATATAATGTCATTCCTGCGAAAGGTCATACGCTCCAATTTTCCGGTGAATATGCGCTCAATACGTTGAAGTCGGACTCGCTTTTTACTTTCACCGGGGCGGCTGACACAACAGATTTTGTGGAGGTGGAAGAAAACCGCTTTGAGGCGTTTGTGACCCATGGGTGGAAACTCTCCGAAAAATTCAATCTCCAAACCTCCCTTGGCGCTGAATATTCAAAAATTAATGTCTTAAGCATTCCAGCACAACCGCGAGATTTTGTTCGGCCTAAAGGGACACTGTCGGCCAGCTATGTAGTCTCGCCGGAATGGACCGTTCGGGGTAAACTGGAACGACGCGTTGGACAGCTCGGATTCGGTAATTTTGTGTCCACAGTAAATGTCACCGACGTAAACGCCACGGCCGGAAATGATAAAATCGTCCCTGATCAACGCTGGGTCATTGGCGCAGAAGTCCAGCGCAATATCGCCGTCGGTTTATCAGGTACGGTCAAGGCAGAAATGCAGTTTCTCGAAGATAGTATTGAAAATATTCAATTTGCAGACGGCAGCTTTGGACCGGGAAACATTGACGGAGGTCATCAATATAGCTTGGAAGCAGATTTGACTTGGGTTCTAGACGAGCTTGTCACAAAGGGACTGCGTTTGGGTCTTCAAGGCGGGGTATTCGAATCTCAAATAGACGACCCCATTACGAATGAGAGCCGCCCATTCTCCGGCGATACGCAATGGTTCTATGGAGTGAATGCGCGTTATGATCTCCCAAACTCACCCTGGGCCTTTGAGAGTGAAATCGAACAATCCGGCCTGCAGCCGAGATTTCGAGTTAATGAGAAATCTCAAATCCTATTTATCAGACCGGAAATTGAACTTAGCGTTATTCATAAAGACTTCTTGGGCATTCAATGGACTGTCAGCGTTCAGAATATCGCGGATTTCAAATTTAAGCGAGAGCGTCAGATTTTTGATACGGATCGTTTGGGTAATTTTGTCCGGCAAGAAACTTTTACGCGTCGCCGTGGCCGTCGTTTCGTTATTGCATTGACAGATACTTTCTAGTCTCATCAAACCTAATAAATGCACTCCGTATAGGCACGCATGATATCGCCCGCCCATTCCCGATTATATTTGGTAATCAAACGGTCCGCACTGGATTGCTTTGACGCCACCTTCGCGTCCAAATCCTGAAGGAAAACCGTTTCATTCTCGCCATGCGTATTTAATTTAGCGCGCGCATTTAGTCCCGCGCGAGAAATATCCAAAGCCTGTTTCGCGAGGTCATTGATGATGACTTTTCTAAACGGTGTTTGCAGACCGAATGTCGGCACGGTATCGCGCAAAGTCTGGCGCTCTTCCGTTGTCCAATCTTTGACCATGTCCCACGCCGCATCCAGAGCGGGTCCATCATATAGAAGCCCCGTCCAAAACGCCGGCATAGCGCAAAGCTCGTCCCAATGCCCGGTATCACAGCCCCGCATTTCCAAAAATTGCTTGAGGCGAACCTCAGGAAATATGGTCGACAGATGATCTTCAAAATCCTGCATCGTCGCAGTCTCGCCCGGGACGACGTCTAAATCCCCCGATAGGAATTTGCGAAAATCCTTGCCCGCTGCGTTCAAATATTGCCCGTTGCGATAGACGAAATACATCGGAACGGTCAGCGCATAATCGACATATTGCTCAAAGCCAAAGCCTTCGTCGAAAACAAATGGCAACATCCCGGTTCGGTCCGGGTCTGTGTCCATCCAAATACGGGAGCGAAAGGATTTATAACCGTTGAGTTTCCCGTCCGTGAAAGGTGAGTTTGCAAAGAGCGCTGTCGCAATGGGCTGTAAAGCGAGGCTAACGCGAAATTTTTTGACCATGTCGGCTTCGGAACCGAAATCCAGATTGGCTTGCACGGTGCAGGTGCGGAACATCATCTCGCGTCCCATTGTGCCGACTTTCTGCATGTAGTCCCGCATGATTTTATAGCGACCCTTGGGCATAATCGGCACGTCTTCTAATTTTGTATCAGGACGAAAGCCGAGAGAGAGAAAGCCCGCGCCAATCTCGTCGGCGACTTCGCGAACTTCGCGCAAATGGCGGGAGACCTCGGCGCAGGTCTGGTGAATATGCTCCAGCGGCGCGCCGGAGAGTTCCAATTGCCCGCCGGGTTCTAACGACACAGACGCGCCGTCGCGCTTTAACGCGATCAGATTTCCGTCCTCAAGCACAGGCTGCCAATCAAACCGCTGTAGGCCTTCCAGCATGGCTTTGATTGAGCACGGCCCGTCATAGGGCAGAGGCAGCTTCTTTGCATTGCAAAAGCCAATTTTCTCATGCTCTGTCCCCACCCGCCAATCGGCTTTGGGTTTGGACCCTGCGGCAAGATAGCCGATCATCTGAGCCTTGTTGGATATGGGCTGGGGATTTGAAGCGGAGGGACCTGACATGTGGCGAGGTTTAGTCCTGCCCGCCTCATGCCACAAGACGCAAAACCGTAGTTATACCAAACGAAAATGTGAATGGGTTGAGCCTCGCTCATTGCGGTCCACACCTCTCCCGCATATGAGGCAGTCACTCAACTGCCGTTTTACGAGACTTGACATGAAACTTCTTCTAATTGGTTCCGGCGGGCGTGAACACGCTCTGGCTTGGAAATTGGCGCAATCGCCTCTGGTGAATACATTGCATTGCGCGCCCGGAAATGCCGGCATCGCTGAGGTCGCTGACATCGTGGATGTGAAAGCGGACGACATCATCGGATTACTCGCCCTCGTCCAACGTGAAGCCTATGATTTCGTTGTGGTTGGCCCTGAGCAGCCCTTGGCAATGGGCCTCGTGGATGCTCTGCAAGATATGGACGTCAAATGTTTCGGCCCGACAGAAGCCGCCGCGCAACTCGAATCCTCCAAAGCTTTCACGAAAACCCTCTGCGATAAATATAATATCCCCACGGCTGGCTATAACGTTTTCACGGACATTAAAGAGGCAACCGCCTTTCTGAAGACGATGAAGCCGCCTTACGTGTTGAAGGCGGACGGATTGGCGGCGGGTAAGGGCGTGGTGATTCCTGAAACTTTGAAAGCGGCAGAAGCCGAGCTTGCGGAATTCTTCTCCGGCAAATTCGGCGACGCGTCAAAGACCGTCCTTATCGAGGAGTTCATGCACGGGCAGGAAGCCAGTTTCTTCGCGATATCGGACGGAGAAACCGCCCTGCCCCTTATCGCGGCGCAAGACCACAAACGCGCATTCGACGGCGACAAAGGTCCGAACACGGGCGGGATGGGAGCCTATTCTCCCGCGCCTGTTTTCACGGACGATATTTTAGAAACCGTCATGGAGAAAATCATCCTGCCCACGGTCTACGGCATGGCCAAGGACGGGCACCCGTTTAAAGGCGTCTTATTTGCGGGTTTGATGTTCACCGATGAAGGCCCGAAACTCATCGAATATAATGCCCGCTTTGGCGACCCCGAGTGCCAGGTCGTCATGCGTAGGATGCAATCTGATCTCTTGCCGATCCTGCTTGCAGCAGAAGCCGGGGAACTGGATAAAACCGAAGCCCCGGCTTGGTTCGAGGAGCCCGTCGTGAATGTTGTCCTCGCCGCCAAAGGCTATCCTGGAAAATATGAAAAAGGCACTGTGATCGAGGGCGTCAGGGCCGCCAATGAGAAAGACGGCGTTGTTGTCTTTCACGCCGGAACGCGGCGCGGCACGAATTGCGGAAAATTAAAAGCCAATGGCGGCCGTGTATTAAATGTCACAGCCTCCGGCGAAACCTTGCAAGAGGCCGTCAACCGCGCCTATGCTGTTGTGGATGAAATTGACTGGGCCGACAAACAATTCAGGACTGATATTGCCCATCATGCCTTATAACGCATTTTCCCATAGGGAGAAGGTGTCTGAAAGGCGGATCAGGGGTCCGTTGTAAAAATCGAAGTCTATGAGTTAGCGCGATAAATCGAACCCCCCCATCCGAGCGCTGCGCGCCCACCTTCTCCCTATGGGAGAAGAGGAGATTTCTTCCCCTCCCACACGAGTCCGCTTCCCAAAGGTTAAGAATGTGTTAACAGGTCTGATGACCTACCGCAGACTCCTTACCTCCTATACGGCACTTTGTTTATCAGTTGGCGGCTTTGCCGTCGCGTCTGAGGCTTTTGCACATGACGGCGCGCATGACAGTTATGAGGATTACACGCTCATCCATGCGGGGCATGTGATGGCGGTTCCAGGGGAAGCCGTGCTTTCAGATCAGACCATCATTATTCATGACGGCAAGATCGTCGGGATTGAGGCTGGCTTTCTGGATGATGAGGACGCGGTCATTATTGACGGACATGAATTATTCTTCCTGCCCGGCCTTATCGACAGCCATGTCCATTTGCGGGGCGAATGGAATCCCAATGGCCGCTTGGAAACCTTCACCAAAGAGCCCGGAGATGTCGCTTTTGACGCAGCAGATAACGCCCGCAAAACGCTGATGGCCGGTTTCACTGCCGTCCAAGATGTAGGCGGCCCGCCGGAAATCAAAGCACTTTCGCGCGCGATTAAAGCCGGAAAAGTTCCGGGGCCGCATATCCGTGCCTCAGGCAATGTCAGCATCACAGGCGGACACGGCGAAATGAATGGCTACCGTGCAGACATTTTAGAGCACTTTCAGCGCCCAACAAATTGCGACGGTGCAGATGACTGCCGCCGCGCGACTCGTCTGGCCATTAAAAACGGCGCGGACCTCATTAAAATTGCCTCCACCGGCGGCGTATTATCTAACACCAATGCAGGCACAGGCCAGCAAATGACGGATGACGAGCTTTCCGCGATAGTTGACGCCGCGACATCGATGGGCCGCAAAGTTACCGCCCACGCCCATGGCAAAGATGGAATCGATGCAGCCTTAAAAGCCGGCGTGAAATCTATCGAACACGGCACGTTTATGGATGCAGAAACCACGCGCCTCTTCATAGAAAATGACGCGGTTTTAGTTCCAACTGTCCTCGCAGGCATGACCGTCAAAGAGTGGGATTTCCTCCCGCCCGCCAGCTATAAAAAAGCGCAAGAGGTCGGTCCAAAAATGCTCGACATGCTCGCCCTCGCGCATAAGAACGGCGTGACCATCGCTTTCGGCACAGACACAGGCGTTTCCAAACACGGCGAGAATGCCAAAGAATTTGAATATATGGTCGAGGCCGGGATGAGTGAGACCGAAGCCATTCGCGCCGCAACCGTTGTAGCCTCAAAACATATCGAATTGGACAGTGTCATCGGCACATTGGAAGCCGGGAAATATGCGGATCTCATTGGCGTGGACGGCGACCCTCGCGATGATATTAGCGAGCTGATGGATGTCGATTTCGTCATGAAAGGCGGAATTATTTATAAAGGCGAATAGGGCTTATTCGCGGGCTGCTCTGTCATTATAGGCCGATGTGTTTTAGGCTTACGCCATGACCGGAACGGCACTCATCATTGGATGCGGAGACGATACAGGCGCTGCGATTGCCCGCGCTTTTGCACGCGAAGGGCTGCATGTCTGTCTCTCCCGCCGCCCAAGGCATGCGGATAAATTAGACACGCTTGCAAAAGACATTCATGCAAGCGGTGGCCAGGCGACCGCCTGTCCCGTCGATGCACGCGATGAAGAGGCGCTCATTGAACTTTTCGACAAAGTCGAAAATAATATCGGCCCACTCGAAGTCGTTATCTTTAACATCGGCGCAAATGTGCGTTTCTCAATTATCGAAACAACGTCCCGCGTTTTCCGCAAAGTCTGGGAAATGGCGACTTTCGCCGGATTTCTCACCGGGCGCGAAGCGGCGAAACACATGCTGCCGCGCGAACGCGGAACAATCATTTTCACGGGCGCAACGGCGAGTGTGCGCGGGTCATCAGGGTTTGCCGCTTTTGCAAGTGCCAAATTCGCCTTACGCGCTTTGGCACAATCCATGGCCCGCGAGTTGGGACCGAAGAATATTCACGTTGCCCATGTCGTGATCGACGGGGCCATTGATACGAATTTCATCCGCAATATATTGCCCGATGTAGATGCCAAGAGAGCGCAAGACGCCATTTTAAATCCCGATCATGTGGCGGCCAATTATGTCATGCTGCATAACCAACCCCGCACAGCGTGGACCCACGAATTGGACCTGCGCCCATGGGCTGAAAAATTTTAAGGTTTCACAATGTCAAAAACAGTTGAGTTCATTTTCGATTTTGGAAGCCCGAATGCCTATCTCGCATGGCACGCATTGCAGCCGATATTGGCGCGCACGGGTGCGCAGCTGGATATAACGCCTTGCCTATTGGGCGGCATATTCAAATTGACCGGCAACCAAGCGCCGTGGCTGTCCTACGCCAATGTCAAAGGTAAGCTGGATTATGAACGGCTGGAGATGACGCGCTTCATCTCGCTTCATGGGTTGTCCAAATTCAAGATGAACCCGCACTTTCCGGTGAACACACTGATTTTGATGCGGGGCGCAATCGCGGCAAAGCAAGGCGGTGTTTTAGAGCCTTATGTCAAAGCAGGTCTCGCAGCGATGTGGGAAGACGGAGACAATATGAGCGAGCCGGCCGTCTTCACTGCGGTCATGACGAAAGCCGGATTGGACGGCGCGGGATTACTCGCCGCCACGCAGGACCCCGCGGTGAAATCGAAACTAGCGGAAAATACCGATACCGCTGTGGCGCGCGGCGTCTTTGGCGTCCCCACCTTTTTCGTGGAAGATGATATGTTCTTTGGAAAGGATCGGCTGGATCAAGTCGAAGCCGCGATAGCCTAGGCCGCAGTCAAACCCCAAACACGTTCGATCAATACCATAAGGGCCGCTTCGCTGTTGTGGACTTCATTATCGGCCATGAAAATCTCGTTGAGCAATCGCCGGAAAGCGTCTTTATCCGCATTTTCGCCAACCCGCTTTAAAATGGGAATCAGCCATTTATCGAACTCGGACCTTGGCCCTTCAAATTTCGCGCGCACCAGATCCTTGTTCATCTCAAACCAGGTCAGCGCTTTCGCCTCTGATATCGTCGGTAAATCGTGATTTGATAATTTGATGCTCGAAACGGACTTAATAAAAACCTTGATTTCGCTTGAGTGAATTTTCTTATCGGCAAAAATCCCTACGGCCAAAACCGTCATAATATCATGCATTTCAGTATGTAGCATGTGACTGCCCTTGACGTTGAGCCGCGACATTAGCTGACTAACCTAAATTCTCGGTTACAGATTAGCCTTAACAAGTGACAATCGAGGGTCGTGTGCCGCGGCGCGCTCAGACGAAATTTCTGATTACGTCGCCACCCCCAAAATGGCCCTGGCCCCATCGGCGTCTTGCATGATTTGATTTTTCAGGGCGTCAAAGCTTTCGAACTTTTGCTCGGCGCGGATAAAGCTGCGAAAACGCACGTCGATGAGCTGACCGTAAAGATCGCGGTCAAAATCCAGTAAATGCACTTCGAGACGAGCCTCTTCTCCGTCCACTGTTGGACGGCTGCCCGTATTGGCCACGGCGGGTCGCCAAATGTCTTCACCGTCAATCCGAACCTCGACGACATAAACGCCGAATTTAGGCCGAACCAGATCGGCGAAATCCAAATTGGCTGTTGGGAAATTTATAGTTCGCCCGCGTTGCTGGCCCTTTTGAACAATACCGTCCACACGCCACGGCCGTGACAGCATATGTTGCGCGTGAAACACATCGCCCTCTTGCAAGGCTTCGCGAATTTCCGTCGACCCATATTTTCCATATAATTTATGAAGCCCGACTGGCGAGATCGCCGTGACGCCAATTCCGCGTTCGCCGCAGAGCCGCGTCAGGCTTTCAACATCGCCGCAACGATTTCTGCCAAAGCCATAATCTTCCCCAACAATAACATGGCGTATGCCCAGACCGTGATGCAAAACCCGGTCAACAAATTCAGTGTCATCCATATCGCGCAAAGTTTCATCAAACGGAATTTCGTAAAGAAATTCAACGCCCAGTTCCGCCATAACTTGTTCGCGGATACGGGCGCTCATAAGGCGGAAAGGCGCCGCATCCGGTTTGAAAAAACGGTAAGGATGCGGGCGGAACAGGCCAATGCCCAGCGGCGCGCCTATGTCATTTGCAATGGATTGCGCGCGCTCAATCACGGCCTGATGTCCACGGTGCAGCCCGTCAAAATTCCCAAGCGCAATGACGGACCCTTGGTCACTGGCGGTAAGGTTTGTGTATCGTTGGAGCGTTTTCATTGATGAGTCCCGGTGATCAGTCATCAGTGATCAGCAGTAGATAAGAAATCTGATCACAGTTCACTATTTACGGATCACTCAACTGGCCGCTTCTGCACAAAGACGCCTGCATCGCCGCGGCAGATTTTATTGCCGTCCACTTCACAATGGCAGCGCATTTTTACACGGCCCGTGCGGTCGTTGATTTCTATGACTTCAGCCACCGCCGTAATTTCATCTCCAATAAAGGCAGGCTTACGAAAGCGCAGGTTCAGCTCCACAAAGACTGCGCCCGGTCCCGGTAAATCATTGCCTAAAACGGCGGAAATAAAGCTGGCGGACAGCGCGCCATGCGCGATACGGCCCTTAAACCCGGCCGCGATGGCCGCGTCTTCATTCACATGGATTGGATTATGGTCGCCCGTAATATCGGCGAAAGTGTCGATCATATCTTCGGTAATCGTCGCAACGGTCTTTGCCGTCATGCCGACTTCGAGGTCTTCGAGGTAATATTTTATGGTCCCGGTCATGCGTTCAGTTTAGCAGGGGATGAAACGGCTTTCCATGGCAAATCCGTCGATATTGCCCTCTTATTCGTGAACGCAATTTGAAACTTATAATTGGGTTGCGCACGACCTAGTCCAACAAATGGGAGGCGGATATAAAGTTATTTTACCAGGTTAGCTTGGGCGCAACGTAGCGCGCTTCGATGCCGTGCTGGGTTAGCAGAGATTTGAATTTATGCTCCATATCGCCGTGCAGGCCATCTTGGATAAAGAGGCAATCCATGCCTTCGCGCTGCGCCCCGACCAGATCGGTGAAAATATTATCACCGATACACAGAATTCGGTCGGGCGGCGGAACATACCCCGTGACCTCATTCAGCCAAGCCCGGCAGAGGCGGTAAATCGGCTCATGGGGTTTGCCGCCATAAATCACGTCGCCGCCCATATCCTCATACATCTTTGCCAGCGCGCCGCCGCACCAGATAAGCTTATCGCCTGACTTCACCTTGATATCAGGATTGGCGCAAATCATCGGCAAACCCAACTCGCGCGCTTCGCCAAGCAGCTCGGTATAATCATCCGGCTCTTCATTATCGTCAAACATCCCCGTGCAAGAGATAAAACTAGCTGCGTCCAGATCGGTGAAGTTCAGCTCCAGACCCGCATAGAGCGCATCATCGCGGGTCGGCCCAATTTTAAAAGCAGGCCCCGGCGCGCGGCGCGCGAGGGAATCAATCGTCGCATCGCCCGAGGTCACGATGGCATCGTAAAATTCTCCCGGCACGCCAATGCGTTTAAAATCATCAGGCACGCCAACACTCGGAAGCGGGATATTCGTAATCATTACAACCGGAGAGCGCTCACGAAACCGCTCCAGCGCCTCACACGCCTCATGAAACGGCGCGCGGCCATTATGAATAACACCCCAAATATCACAATACACAGCGTCATATTGGTCCGCGATTTGGCCGAGGCCGGAAATGGATTGGAAGGTTTCGTTCATGGGCTGAGGGTTAGGGCTTAACAGGATTCTGGGCAAGACGGTAGACAGGCTTTCTTCCTTTTGCTCTATACAGGTCAACTTTGATGACCTGTCCCTTGACGTAGCTGTCTTGCGTTGGATGCATCACCCTGACGATTAATCCGCTTTCCGTTTTAACGAACACCGAAGGCATCCGGCTCCTCGCAACGCTTTTAGGACCAACATTGGACGTCACAACCGCCTGTTCAGTTCTTACAAATCTATATTCTAGATTTGCCGACGGAAACATTTGGCGAAAAATAAACACAAGAACCAAGCCCAGAGACCCAATGGCAACTATCGCTTTAAAATGGGACTTGATCCTCACGTCTCCGCTTTCAACCCTGCAATATTCCCCTCCCAATCGCGGCCATCGAAAGCGATGCGTTTCGCCACCGTCAGCGTTCCCGCATCGACGCAGCGCAGATTTACGCTCCACGCGTCCGGATGGCTGCGCGGGCGGTAGAGGGGTTTTATGCCGCAGGCCTTGCAGAACATATGCACGGCTTTTCCGGTGTTGAACCTGTATTCCGTCAGCTCGCCTTCACCCGACAGAAAGCGCAAATCTGCCTCATCGATAAATACATGCTCATGCCCCGTCATGTCGCACATAGAGCAGCTACAATCCGTGACATCGATGGCGGCGGGCGCGTCAAATTCGAAGCGCACAGTCCTGCAATGACAGCCGCCTTTGTGAAGCATTACTCAGACCCAATTGGGCTGCCGGGCGGGAGGGCTTTGGCCGGGCTTGTCGGCGCGGAGGCCGTCATTGGCCGCGCCAGATAATCCCTTATACGCTGTGCCAACCATTCGGTTTTTGGATCTTTATTTAACTGCAAATCCTCTGCGAGTTCCCGCAGCGCCATGACTATTGAACCTTTGACAACAGGGGACGCATCGCTGTCGCCGAGAGATATAAGGGCGAAGGCGTATTGCGTTTGCACGGTGCGCGCGATGTCGCCCGTTCGTCCGCGCGTTGAAAAACCCATCACCTTTTTGCGGGTTTGATCCAAAATATAATCCAGAGATGGGTTCTTTGCATCGCGGCGATGGAATTCCACCAGACGCGCAGCGCGTTGTGGGTGAAGCAACACGTCGAATGTCAAATCAGCCGCCGTCTCTGCGGCGCTGACCGTATCAAACGCCGGATGGGCGGTTTTGCGGAAGAGCTCTCGGTCATTATCGGCAAAGCTCCAACTGCCCAGACGCGGGGTCAGATGCGACAACACATCGTCAGGCAGGTCGAGCGCTTTCGGATCAATCGTATCCAGCACGGCGTTGAGCGCGGCCTTTTGGCGCTCCGGCGAGACAATCTCGGCCGGCCCTGCATCGCCATAAGAAAACGTCATCCCGCCAATTAATTTGGCTGCCGCCGCTGTCTGGAAACGGTGGTAGAGATAGATTGGCACGATCGCCGCATTCAAATCCGATTGGGGACGGCCAACAGGCAAATTGTTTGGCCCGAATTTCTGCAGCGCGAAAGCGCGGACGGCCATGACATTCTTCAGACTCGCGACGGGGTCGGACCCGTTATCCCACACGCTGGCGTCGGGATGGGCCGTGCCGGCGCTGCGTCCGTCCAGATCCGCGACAAAGGTGATGCTCTCCACGGCGGCGTCCCTTAGCAGCGCGTCCCGCTCCTCATCCGTGTTTTCGCCGTAGAGCCAACGGGCCGCAACCTTGTCCCACGCGCCTATGCCGACGCCATAAGCGTTGGACACATCCAGCTTGCCGTCAATCAGGCGAACATCGGGGGCGGGATAATCCATCACGGTTGATTTATCATCAGAACTGCCCGCGAAATTATGGGCAAAACCGAGCGCGTGGCCGATTTCATGCGCGGAGAGCTGGCGAATACGGGCCAGCGCGAGCTGCACCGGATCATCGGCATCGCCCGTATCTGTCTTGCCCGCGCCGAGCAGGCCTTCAAAAATCATCCGGTCCTGCCGCACGCGAAGACTGCCGAGATTGACATGGCCTTTGAGCATTTCGCCCGTGCGTGGATCGGAGACCCCGCCGCCATAGGACCAGCCGCGTGTTTGGCGATGCACCCATTGCACTGTGTTATAGCGAATATCGAGCGGGTGTGCATCTTCCGGCAAGAGCTTCACTTGATAAGCCCCTTCCCATCCGGCGGCGGCAAAGGCGTCTTCCCACCATTTTGCGCCGTCCACCAGCGCAGAGCGGATAGGTTCCGGCGCGCCGCTGTCGATGTAAAAGATGATGGGTTTGACAACATCGCCGTCCTCATTGCGCTCCAGCCGATAGCGCCGTGCAAAGCGGGTTTCGATATTGGCGGAGAGCGGCGCGGAATAATTATAGTGCACTTGCTCAATCGCCCCAGCGCGCGGGTCAGAGATGAGCGATTTAAATCCATCTTCGGGCAAACGGACGAAACTGTGATGCTGGATGAGCGTCGCATCTTTGCCGTTCGCCGCCGTTGTTGCAACTTCGGACCCGGCGTCGCTCGAGCTCAAGGTGAAGAAGACATCAATCTCAGTATTGTCAGGAAAGGCCAGCGCGTTTTTCGTATCGACAAAGGTCCGGTCTTTGGCAACAGAGAAACTGCCTTGGTCCGCATCTTTCAAATATTGCACGAGGTTCAAACTGTCGGACGTCAGGAAGTCTGTCATATCGACCATCTCGCCTTTGCGCGGATTGCTGATAATGGGCAGCGAGGCGATAAAGGAGCGCGCGAAACTCTCGCGCACGGCGCGGGCCTCCAGCGGATTATTCGGATTGGCGCGGTAACGCAGGTTCTCTTCTTCAAGGATCATCTTGTCGCCCATGCGGCGAAAGACAATCACGCGGCCTCCCTCGCCCCAGCCCCGGTCCAGCCCAACAGGATTAGACCCCAGCCCCGCCGTCAAGCGCGCGGAATGAATAACCCGCAAATTTACCCCGTCCTTCTCCGCCTTGGGCAAGCGCGCATAAACCTGATTGGTCTTCTTATTCACATGAAGCTCAATAAACCCCTCGCGGGTCTCAAACCCGGCCAGCGGATTGGGCCTCACGTCACTATTCGCGCGCGGCTCACAGGCGGATAGAAGGAAAATGATGGGCAGGAGGAGCAGGATATGTTTCATGGGGGCGTTCATAGCGGGATTTGGGAGTCGGGGGAAGGAGGTTTCGTCCTCATTGCGGGCATATATCAGTGAATTAAAACCAAAAAGAATAATACCACGCAATTCAAACCGATGATAAATTAGACGTCAGAATGTAATTTTGACTAGGTCGGCCATCGCTGTGTCGATGTCAGGATATTTAAATACATATCCGGCCTCAATCGTCCTGCGAGGTTTAACCAATTGCCCCCTCAGAAGGATTGAAGAGCGTTCCTCTCCCACCACACGTTTCACCAACCATTCCGGCACGGACCAAATGATGGGACGTTTTAAATGTTTGGAAAAGCTCTCGGTAAATTCTCTATTTGTCACCGCATTCGGCGCAACAGCATTATACTTACCGACAGTCTCAGCGTTATCTAAAGTATAGAGTAAAATACCAACCATATCGTCAATATGAATCCAGGGAAAAATCTGAGTGCCTTTTCCGATACCCGCTCCCAACCCCAAGCAAAACGGAAGTCGAATGATGGGTAAAAATCCACGTGCTCGCCCGATTCTCCAAAACTTCGTAATATATGATTTTCGTTCTATTGCCCCTAAAACTACACCAATGCGGAGTTTGATGTGTCTTATTCGGGCGTGGTCTACACCATCCGCCGCAGCTTCCCATTGGCTAACGAGTTCGGCTGGAAAATCCATTCCCATAGGTTCAGAATACTCATCCAATTCAGGCGGCTCTTCCCCGCGGGCTAATTCTCGCGTTCCGTAGAAACATTTCCCCGCAGTCGAAACGAAAACTTCAGGAGACATTTTTTTGGCGTTTATCGCCTCGACAAGGAGACGTGTGGTGTCAATTCGGGAATTGATGACTTCATTGCGATAACTCTCATTCCAGCGGCGAGACATGTCCAAAATATGCTGACCCGCGAAATTAACAACGACATCACAGTCCGGCAATCCGTGCTGTTTTAGATGATCCCACGTTATTCTCTGCTCGCCCTCTTGGCGCGAAATCCACGTCACTTGGTCTCCGCGTTGGCGCAAGGCATCGGTTAACGCACGGCCAATAAATCCGCTCCCTCCACCTATTACAACATGTCTCGAAGCCCTCATAAGTATTCGTGTATCATTAGGGGGTGTCGGTTTAAAGATTTAAACAGAGCGTCAAAAAATCGCTACATATAAGCCGCTATGAGTGAGGTCGCCCGCGCTTAAAAACGGCGGTCAACCTTGCGGAATGAATAAGGCGGAAATTGGCACCGTCCTCATCGGTCTTGGGCTAGCGGGTAGAAATCTTATTGTTCTGCTCATTCACATGAAGATTAAAAACCCCTTCACGCATTTCAAACCCAGCTAGCGGGTTGGGCTTCACCTCACTATTCGCGCGTGTCTTACAAGCGGAGATGAGGAAAATGACGGGAAGAGGAAGGAGATGTTACATGGAAGCGTTCATAGCGCGAAGGGGGATTGGGGGAAGAGGGTTTAGTACTCTTCGTTGAAGTCTAGAAGGCCCTCATAGCGGTCGTTAGACGAGCGGCTTAAGTCGCCCAAAAACAGCCGCTGGTAATGTTTTGGGAATTGGGCAGTATTCGTCCAAAAAGACATTGAGGTTTATGCCTTCCGCTTGTCGACCATTAATCAGAAACCTTCACTATTGAAACTTACAGCCGTTCTCGTTTACTACTATATTTATGATGTATGCTGCCTTTTGTGCTGACCCGTTAAATCCACGAAAAGTGGAACCAGAATACGAGATTGAAGCGGCGTGTGCACGTGCTGCAGGATTTGAAGTGATTGTTATCGATCACGATGAACTAGATCATCGTATCGCACCTGATGCAGCATTGAAGCCCGCTAGAATTTCAGATGCTGGATCCCTTATCTATCGGGGTTGGATGCTACAGGCAGAAGCCTACACCCAGTTATATCTGGCGTTAAAGGCGAAAGGCATTCAACCGCTAGTGTCTCCTGAACAGTATGTAGCTTGCCATCATGGGCCAAACTCGACGGTTCCTTTGAAAAAGTTCACTCCAAAAACTGAGTTTGTTCTTCTCGCTGATTTGGACAACGAGTCCAAAATTGACGAAACCTTAAGTGCCTTTGCAGGGGGCGGAATCGTTATTAAAGATTGGGTGAAATCCCAAGCGTCAGGATATTGGTCTGAAGCTTGCTATATTCCAGATTCCACTGACCACGCCAACGCAATTAAGGTCATCAAACGATTTCGAGAATTACAGGCTGAGAGCATAGTTGGAGGCATCATCTTCAAGGAATATGTTCCCCTTCTACCAATTGGTTTACCTGCATATGAATACCGGGCATTTGTCGTAAATGGTAACGTTGTCGGTTGTTGGCCGCGTTCATCAGAAGCCAATCAAATTAAAAGCCCTCCTCGTGAACTATTGGATCGTATCGCATCATGCGTAGAAAGCCCTTTTGTCTCGGTGGATTTGTCTATTGATGAAAATGATAAGTGGTGGCTGCTTGAAGTTGGTGACGGGCAAGTTTCAGGCCTGCCGGTTCCCGAAGCAGCTACTGACTTATTTGAAACGTTATCTGCAGCACTTTCTGAATAGAAACTGTCTGAATTTGACCTTTTTCAGCTAAACCGAGCGTCTTAAAATCGCTCCATAACGGCCGCTGGTAATGTTTGAGTTTTTGCACTCGCTGAGGTCCGTTAAGCACCCCAGACAGACAAAAAATGTGATTTAGAATCTATATCCCCGTTTCAAAAAATCCAAAACTCCACAATCTCAACGTCTTACAACAAATCTCAAGAGAATAATCCTCACATCCAAAAGCTGTGATAAATTGGACAAGTTCTTTCAAACACGGGACAGGTGAGACGTCATTTACCGTTTGAGAGACAGTGGGTCTGAGCATTTTGGGGTGACTCCCGAAACTGTGCCGGGACTTTTGGAGTGAGAGCCGATGCCTGGGTCCAACGCTGGCCCAACTGGTAGG
>ENA-ORXR01002313-ORXR01002313.1-marine-metagenome-genome-assembly--contig:-NODE-2313-length-18373-cov-4.794764_pt1 | contig 18373 bp, 14 predicted proteins | sample MGYA00237866_ERZ511479 | MGnify/ENA metagenome assembly ERZ511479 | reverse complement strand
CAGATTGTCGTTTGGTTCAACAAAATAATCTTGGTGTTAATGAAGGGACGCTGACTGGAGAATCGATGCCTGTCAGTAAAGAAATAAACCCAATTGAGCCACAGATACCCCTGACAGAAAGAAGCAATATGCTTTTTAAAGGAACGCTGGTCAACCGAGGTAATGCAACTGCAATTATTACGGAGACTGGCGCCAATACAGCCTTGGGGCATATAGCTAATTTGACAAGCGCAGCCAAAGAAGATATAACTCCCCTGGAAAAAAAGTTGGGAAAGCTTAGCCAAAAATTAATTGGTCTCACCATTGGTTTGGCGGTCATTGTTTTTGTGGCGGGTATGCTTCATGGCCGTTCAGTTTTTCTTATGATCGAAACGGCTATTGCACTTGCCATAGCGGCCATTCCGGAAGGGTTGCCCATCGTAGCCACGATTGCTTTGGCCAATGGGATGCTTCGGTTGGCAAAAGAAAATGTCATTGTAAAACAATTAAGCGCCGTAGAAACACTAGGCGAAACGCAGGTGATATTTACAGATAAGACAGGCACACTTACCGAAAATCGGATGAATGTGGAGGCCTTGGTTTTTGAACATCAAACAGTTGAGGTAAACAATTTAGAGGCTAAAAAAAATACCAATCCCTGCTTTGACAGACTGATTGATGTGGCGGTGCTTTGTAATAATGCAAGCATCGGAAAAGGTGAAGAGGCTACAGGTGACCCCATAGAAGTAGCACTTTTGGAATTTGCCAATAAGCAAAACTATTCGAGAAGTGATATAAGTCAAAAGTTTCCTCGTGTCAGAGAAATTCCATTTGATGCCAGCACCAAAATGATGGGCACCATGCACCAAATGCCGAATGGTCAGTATTTGGTTTGTATAAAAGGTGCTCTGGAAGTGTTGCTTCAACAATCAGACTTCACTTGCAATGAAGACGGGGGACTTAGCGGGGGTGTTGACAAAAACTATTGGTTGGAAAAGTCGAATGCTTTAGCTTCAAAAGGAATGCGGGTACTTGCTTTTGCGTATAGCATAGTAGATCATCCCAAAGAAGATTTTTTTCAGCACCTCAATTTTATTGGTTGCGTCGCTTTTCTGGACCCCCCTCGTCCTGAGGTTTTTGAAGCCATTCAGGAATGCAAAAAAGCAGGAATAAAACTGGTAATGGTGACCGGTGATCATCCTGAAACGGCTAAGACCATTGCCGAAAAAATTGACCTGGGACAGCATGAACATGTTGTTGTAAAACATGCTAGTGAACTGGCCACACTTAGCAATGATTCGGAGCAATTATTAGCCGTAGATGTATTTGCCCGAGTCAACCCCGAACAAAAATTACAACTCATCAATGCTTATCAACAACAGGGTTTTGTAACTGCTATGACAGGCGACGGTGTGAATGATGCACCCGCTTTAAAAAAATCCGACATCGGCATTGCTATGGGGATTCGGGGTACCGAAGCGGCTAAGGAAAGTGCAGACCTTATATTGGAAGATGATGCATTGAATTCCGTTGTGGTTGCCATCCGGCAGGGGAGAGGTATTTATGAAAATATTCGCTTCTTTGTCATTTATTTATTGTCATGCAATTTGAGTGAGTTATTAGTAGTCACCGCCATGTCTGTCACTAATTTTGCGACGCCATTATTACCTCTGCAAATTCTTTTTCTAAATATGGTCACCGACGTTTTTCCTGCTTTGGCACTGGGTATGAACCGGGAGAAGCAACAGGTAATGGAAAGATCGCCACGCGACCCAAAAGTACCTATTATTACCAATAAGATTTGGGGTTACATTGTTGGTTACGCTATTGCGATAGCCATAAGTGTGATGGGATTAAGCCTTTTTAATTTTTATTATCTAAAGGTGGATATGGTGGTGAACAACAACATGGTTTTTTATGCCATTACTCTGGCGCAACTGTGGCATGTGTTTAATTTGCCTGGACCTAAGCAATCATTCTGGAGCAACGTAGTGATGCAGAATAAATTTATTTGGGGAGCTATTTTACTTTGTATAGGCCTTGTCGTTTTAGCTTATTGGATTCCGCCAGTCAATGAAGTATTGGGCTTAACTACAATAAGCCCCTTCCAACTGTTGGTGGTGTTTGTTGTTAGCTGGTTTCCGGTTTTAATGATTCAGAGTACCCGGAAAATCTTCAATTATAAGCGCAATTGATGAAAATCATTGATGTGAACTGACATTGCTCATTTTTTATAAACATTTATCTGCTTAAATTATGCATTAATTCTTCTAATAGGTTATTTGACAGCTTGATTGTGGGATTTTTGAAATTACCAGATGGCAATAGCCAGAACAGCCAAATTCACTTTAGATTTTTTAAAAAAAACCAGATAAAATGTTTAAAAAAACCGATAATCTAATCAGAAAATTCAACTTAGGGGAGGTTCAAATATGGGATGTACGCACTCCTCTGGAATTTATACATGGTCATGTCGAAGGAGCAGTTAATATGCCTTTGGATAACATAGATTGGTATTTATCACAAGCAGATTCTTGTGATAAAACTATTATCACTTGCTCATCAGGAGATAATAGAAGTTCTACGGTATTCAAGCTGCTGAAATCGAAAGGTGTAAACGTGATTGATGGTGGGGACTGGGCAATATTAAAAAGATTATTAAGAGATAACAATATTGGAAATGAACAAATTGTTTAAACTTAGATTACAGTGTATTTAATACACTGTGTACTAAATTCATTTACATTTTTGAATGCTTCTTTTTTGCGATTACTTCGCCAATTTTTCTTCAAATAGCTAAGGCTATTCTCAAAAAAATTGACTCGTACTCACAAAAAATAACCTATTCAAAATGCAAAGCAACTTAATACACAGTGTATTTAAGTGAGATGGATGATCAATTGTTGTCCTTTACAAAAAATCTAACCACACGAATGAAGGTACAGAAAATATATCTTGTTACACGTCATTCCTGATTTTACAGCCCCTGAAAATGTCGATTTAGATTTTCATAAAAAATTCGCAACGAACTATCCTGTTGATGAAAGCCCCATGCGACGAGCCTGGATACCAATGAGGGGGCCAGCTAGAATGGAAGACGCAAGTGCTGAGAATACAATGGCTACAAATATTGCTTGTCCAATTAGCTGGAGTTCAAGCGCGAGCGTGGCTACCACAATTTCCATAGCTCCTCCGGGAATGAAAATTAAGCCCATTAAAGCGGATGTTCGTGGAGCCTGTTTGCCCATTCTCGCACCCAGCCAAGCCCCCATGAATTTACCCAAAATCGCAACTGCGGTGAAAATGACTGTTGGGTATAATTTGAGCCCCACCAAGAAGTCTATTTTGAGACCAAGTGTGGCAAAAAAGATGGGAACAAAAATAGCATGTAAAGTGTCAGAAAAACTATTACGAAGGTTATCGGATACACCTTTTGCGCTCCCTACCATTATACCAGCGATAAAGAAACCCAGAATAGCGTGAATACCTAACAACTGTGTAATTGCTCCACAAAGCAACCCCGCACTCACAATTAAGGTCTGAGCTGCTGCTGGCTGTGGTAATAAAGTTACTTCGACACGCTTTAAAGCGGCACTAAACATCTTAGTACCAAAAGTAATACTAAAGACGATGAAACCAATAATGCCTAATATTGTAATAACCAATTCAACAGAACTTGTAGAATGCGAAGAAACTAATGACAACACTACAGTAAATAATAACCACCCAAAAAGGTCATTGACAGCGCAGGCTGCGAGCGCAAGGGAAGCCTGAGGTGTTTTATTTATTTTAAGGTCTCCAAGAGCTCGGGCAACTACGGATATTGCTGTTATAGAACTTGCTACTGATAAAAATAGGGCAAATGAAAGTGCAGTTGCTTTGTCTCCCCAATAAGTAGCATCAAACGTACTAAAGATAGGATAACCGATAGCAACAGGAAATAAAACACCAACGATACCGATGAGCATGGCTGCCCGACCACTACGAATAGCATGCCCGATATTAACATGAAAACCTGAGGATAATAGAAGAAAGAAGACCCCCAACCAGGAGACTGTTTCCAGCATAGTTGATTGGGTCTGGTCAACAGGAAACAGCCAAATTTGTAGAGAGGGAGATACACGACCAAACAGAGTCGGCCCTAAGATAATACCTGCAAGAATTTCACCTGCTATTGCAGGAATTTTTATAGATTCACAGAGGACACTAAGGGTTTTTGCAAGCCCTAAAAGAACGAGAATTTGTAGAAGAAAGAGTAAGATGTGACTTTCGTTTAGGTAATGCATGTATACTCTATTTTATACTCATATAATAGTTTATCCTTATTTTGATAAGTTGAACCCTTTCATCGCTTTTACCATAGAAATACCACACTATTATTCGTGAAATACAAACCTTTTGCATTCGTTATTTCTGCCAATTCTATAGCATATTGAAAGGCTTTATGTGCGGAAGGAGAAAAATCTGTTGGAAATAGTATTTTTTTCATTTTTCTGATTTTTTTAATCAAAACAAAAGGACTGCCTGGCAGAGGTGACCACTATGAGCGATCAGTTATAAGATTTGTTTTACTTTTACTCTTTAAACACCAATAGTGGAATATTAGTATGCCTTGCCATTTTTTGAGTATAACTTTTATGGAAAATGGAATCAAAAAAAGTTCGCTTAGGTTTATACATGACTAACATGTTGACGTTATGTTCTTTAATAAATTTATTCATATCTTTTACCTTGTCCTTTACCTTGTCCTTTACTGGTAAATTATATAATTCAACGTTTAATTCAGGAGCAGTTTCAGCAAAATAAAGTTCTAACTCATTAATTTTATCTTCTTTGTAAGCTTGCTTTTCATTGAAATGGACACACTTTATTTCAGGTTGAAAAAGCTTAAAGAATTTTATTGTTTTCCATATTTCAAATGGGTCAGCATCCAAAAATTCAGTAGCATATCCTATTACTAACTTCTTTTCAAATTCAGTTTCTTCAGGTATTACCATAACTGGACAAGGAGCATTTTTCAATATATTAGAGGCTACACTCCCTAGGTACTTATCCAATGTACTATTCTCACCTTGTGTTCCCATGACAATATAGTCAATCTGGTTTCTTGCAGCTACATCACAAATTGTGGTTTCAGTCCTTCCCATTTCAATATTGTTTTGGATAGATGGGGATTCATCAAGAGATGAACGGACGCTTTCGGTTGCTTTTTTAACAGATTTAATAAGGCGTTTTCTTGATTGGCTATTTTGTTCCTCCATTAATACAAGACCAGTATGAGGATTTTCCGTATTTTTGGTATCAAAAGGAGAAACATTAAGTACTTGAATATTCGCTTTGATTTTATCAGCTAACTGTATAGCAAATGCTAATGCGTTTTCTGAACATTTTGAAAAATCTATTGGAACTAAAATTTTGCTTACTCTTTTCATGTTGGAATTTTTAAAAAACTAATTTTTCATTCTTTTAATATCCGTAATTCAAACTAGAAAGTAACTATTCAGCTGCCTTTACTTTAAGCATTGAATCCTAAGTTTGGCGAGACTTCCTAAGTTTCGAAAACTTAGGAAGTCTTTCTCCTAATTAAACTTATTTTTCAGGCAGAACCAATAGTGGTATCCGGTTACTATATACTTGGCTCTTCGTAATACTTCCTTTAAAAAGTCCTTCAAAAAATCCCTTTTCTCGCCTTATCATACATAACAAATCACATTTGTTTTTTTCAATGAACTCGTTGATGCTTTCATTGATACTTTTGGACATAGGGACTTCATGATAGGCTGTTTCTATATCTTTCAAATAAATGTTTCTCTGATGTGGATTTTTATTTGAGCCTGTATTCACATGGAGAATGGTCACTTTAGCATCAAACTTAAAAGCCAACTTTTGGAGTGGTGAAAGAATACTTGTAGAAACTTCATTTAAATCTGTAGCTAAAACAATTTGCTCAACAGGGGCAAAATCATGTTTAGACGGGACAACCAAAACTGGAACTTTCGACATTTCCAATGCATCCGCAGCAAAGCTTCCAAAGATGACTTTCGCTAACCCTGAAGCACCTTTACTTCCCATTATTATCAAGTTGATATCATGCTTCATTACTTTTCTCCCAAATAGAGATAAAACATTACCTTCTTCTACTCTTGTTTGAATTGTAAGCTCTTTTTGTTTTATTTTTTCCATGAATTTTCCTTTTGTAAAATTCATATTTCGTTCAAGCTTCTTTACAAAAGGCTGTTCGTCATCTGGAAAATTCAAATCGTAATCAATTTTATTATGCATGTGATAAACATGGTACAATAGGAGCTCACTTTTAAAGTTAGCTCCTATTTCAATGGCATAACTCAAAGCATTGTCTGCAACAGGGGAGAAGTCGGTTGGAACAAGGATCCTTTGCATCTTGTATGTTTTTAGTGTTCTACGATTAGTTGTTGAGAAAAAGCTATTGATCAGAATAGTTTTACAACTTATTTTTTAGCAAAATATATTGGTTTATTTTCTTTAAAGATGATGAAAACTACCCCTGTGCTTGATATATATCATGTTATTTATTTCGACAAGGCGAACAGTTCTATCTTTTTCTTTATACAATTGATGGCTCAATTTCCCATCCCAAAGCTGCCGCTCCCAACACACCATCACCAGTAGAATCATGCGACAAGAGTACCTTGATTTTACCCTTATAGGCAACAAATAAATTCCGCTCCATACTGTCAACAACCGGCTTCAGTAATATATTCCCGGCCTTGGTAAGACCACCCGACAAAATAATCGCTTCCGGGTCGAAGCAAGCGGCAATGTCCGCCATTTTACTACCAAGTATATTTCCCGAATATTCAAAAGCCGCAAGCGCAATAGGATCTTTATTGAGGGCCGCTGTGGCAATTATCTCGCCTGTCATTTCTTCAAACGATAGACTTCTCAAAAGTGATTCGTCACTCATCTCAGCTATCATTTTAAAAACGGTACGCTTCACTCCTGTAACTGAAGCATAGGTTTCCAGACAGCCCCTGAGACCACAATTACATTTGCGTCCTTTAGACTTTACGCTTATATGCCCCATTTCTCCAGCCATGCCATGAGCGCCTTTTAGGAGTTGGCCATTTACAATAATGCCGGAGCCCAGGCCGGTTCCCAGCGTGAGTACTATGAAGTTTTTCATGCCTTTCGCTATTCCGAATTTCAACTCGCCCAGAGCGGCTGCATTTGCATCGTTGGTGATAGTAACAGGAAGATTAAATAAACCTTCTACCGTAGATGCAAGCGGAATTGTATCGCCCCAATTGAAGTTTGGAGGATGCTCCATATTCCCCGTCATCTCATTCGCATTTGGAGCGCCAATACCGATGCTGACTAAGCGATATTCATTTCCTACATTTTTTAAGAGTTGATCAGCTTGTCTTTTTAGTTGATCAAAAAAATGCCGGATTTGTTCTTTTGCGCCAGTCGGGAAGGAAGTGCTGCCTATTAATTTTCCAGCTTCGTCAACCAAACCGATTTTGGTATTTGTGCCGCCTATGTCTATTCCTAGTACGACGTTTTTTGTTAGTGTCATTATTTAATAATTGAAGTAACTGTTCAGCTGTCGTGTTATGATTTGTGTAAACGAACGACGTTCCTTCAAGGAACGTCGTTCGTAGTCCCTCTTTAAAACCAAACAACCTGAATAGTTACTAATTGAATTAATTATTCAGCGGGGCAATCAATCTCCCATTTGCCAAACTGAAATAAATACTTTGAAAAAATTAAACACACCATAAGCGTGGTGTTGAGTCGCCTGCCATTAATGTTGCAAACGATATTTAACCCATCTACTATCTATAAATTCGAACTACATGAAATTGCGGAGATTAAGAAGTTAGATCTGCATGAAGTAGAAAAAGGATTGACAGAAATCAGAGAATATTTACGTAAAAGTTTGAGAGCAAATTTATTACTGAATACTGGATTCGAATTATGAGGCACTAGTGTCAGGAGTTTTAATCACAACTTCCGTTACAGCAAACTGTTGGAGAGCCTCAAGTGCTTCGCATCCATATATAACCGATGGACCACCTCCCATCATAATAGCGGTTCCTATGGTTTCGACAATTTCTGCCTGATTGGCACCTGCCCTTAGAGCATCATGCACATGGAAAGTTATGCAACCGTCACAACGAACGCATATAGCAATGCCAAGAGCAATTAACTCCTTTGTTTTTTTACTCAAGGCACTATCTTGTGTACTTACTTGATGCAGCTGATTAAAAGCTTGCATTGTTTCAGGGATTTCGTTTCCCAGACTTTGCATAAGTTTTACATACTCTTTATACTTAGCAGGATAATCTTTCATTTTATTTTTGTTTTATAATGATAAATTGACTTTCCATCATTTAGTTTATGAGTTCCTTCGCTCATCATATGCTCGATGAGCTTCTTCCAATGACTGGACATTTAATTTCAAACGTAGGAGTAGATCACTGTGTAACTAGTTTTGAAAAGCTTCCATTTGATAAAGCTCCTCCTTAAGTTTTTTATATTCCTTCCGGAAAAATTCGATGTCTTCTCTTGTTTTGTGATGAACCGTATCGATAATTGCTTTGAGCTCGCCGTTAGCGTGTATCTTTGCTTTCATGTGTTTGAGGTGATCTTGAATTTGTTCTTTTATCTGGTCTGCTTGAAGCTTTTGTTCAATAAAAGATAGTAGCATGAGTCCTAACTCACTCTCTTCATGTTTGCCTTTATACGCGTCAATTAAGTCTAAAATTCGATCTTGGTATATCATTATCTCTTTAAATGCAAAAGTGATTTCATTCAACCATATGCGATGATCGAGTTCGACGTTGACTAGTTTATTTTGGATTAATTTCATAATGGTAGATCTTTTATGAGGCAATTTTTCTTATCTTATTATTCTTTCTAAGCTTCAGTGAAAGACATTTCCGCTTCTCAATACTTTTCATTTCAATCTGATGATATTACAAAGTTAGTGGTTTGGTTGAAGGCTAGCGATGATCTTAATTACTTGTTGTATTGATTTTAGTCATTGAAGCTGTTTAAAGTTATTGCCTAAAGGTGTTTGTTAAATTATTATTCCATCTCCCATTTCAATTATCCTATCTGTTTTTTGAGCAAAATCTAAGTCATGGGTGACAATCAATAAGGACATTTTATGATCATTACTTAATTGTCTTAATATATTGAATACATTATCAGCATTCTTGCTATCTAAATTACCTGTAGGTTCATCTCCCATTATGATTTTAGGATCGTTGATTAATGCTCTGGCAATAGATACTCGTTGTTTTTGGCCGCCAGATATTTTACCCGCTTTCTTTAGTGCTTGAGAAGCGACACCAAGCATTTCAAGTTTCTCCATTGCTTTTTTCTTAATATCGGATTTTCTTTCTTTTCCAAGTTTTAATGCAGGAATCATGACGTTTTTCAAGACAGAAAACTCTGGGAGTAAATAGTGGAATTGAAAAATAAATCCAATTTTTTCGTTTCTAATTTTGGCTAAGGAAGAATTACCTAGCTCTGACATGTTTTGGTCATCTATTATCAACTCTCCGTCATACTGCGTATCCATCGTCGAAAGTATATATAAGAGCGTAGATTTTCCACAACCTGATTTTCCCATAATGGAAACGAATTCACCTTCCTTTAGCTGGAGAGAGATATCTTTTAGAACATGAAATTTAACAGGGTCTAAAAAATACTTGTTCACTTTATTAGCTTCTAAGATGGTTCTCATAGTTGATTTATTTTCCTCTAATTATTTCGACGGGGTCTATTCGAGAAGCTTTTAGAGCGGGTAAATATCCTGCCAGAAATGTACAAATGATTGCAAATGCGAAACCACCGATATAAAACTTGGGAGCGTAATTAATAGGATAGGTCTTTATAGTAGGAAGAGCTTCTGTGACAAAAGGAATTTCATCGATGATGAGAGAAACGCCATAACCAACTAAAATGCCCATTAGGCCTCCAATCAAACCGATCATAATAGCCTGAAATATAAAAATGAACATGATATCCATTCCAGAGAATCCTGTTGCTTTCAGAATGGCAATATCATCCATCTTCTCGTATATCAACATGTTGAGAATATTGTAGATGCCAAACCCAGCGACTATTAATAGAGTGATGGAGACGGCATATGAAATTAGTGTTCTGATGTCAGAGCCTGTATCAAATTGTGCATTAGCACTCTCTATGTCTAATGCTTTTAAATCATACAAATTCTCAATGGTTCGTGATAAAGGAATTGCATGTTCAATATCGTAAAGCTTCACATGAATCCTTGTAATGTAATTAGTACCAACACCCAAGATTTGCTGTGCCATTTTTAGATTAACATAGCTTTGTACATCATCTATTTCAGCAAGTCCACTTTGGAAAATTCCACTAACGTTGAGAGAATAATTCACCCCTTTTGTACTGATTACCTGCAGTTTGTCATTGACAGAAAGTGAAAGTTTTTTGGCAATTCCTGCACCCAATAAAATATTGTTTTTACGTCTATTGAGATTACTTGCATCCCCTTCTACGATATAATCTTTAAAGTTAAATAAGCGCATTTCTTCTTCTACATCAATACCATTTATTATCCCATTTAGATTGTTAGTGCCTGCAAGGTAGAATACTTTGCAAGTTGTCTGTGGAGTTACTCCTTTTATTTTGCTATCTCTTCTTAGATCAGATAAAAGCGGCAATGCGTTGTGAATTCTACTCAGCCTGCTCTTTGGCTTGATAGAGTGGACGACTAGCATGTCATTTTTAAAGCTTGTATTTCGCTCAGCTGGCTGGATCTCGGTTGGTTCAGTTTTATTGTAAATTTGAATATGTGGTGTGCGGTTAAGTACCAGCCCGTCAAGGAGCAGGTTGAGGCCTGTCATAAAACTTAACATTATGATGTACATTCCTATACCAAACATCACTCCCAATGCAGCAATTGTACTCTGTTTTAGTTTTGAGGTCAGATGCGTTGTTGATATGTCTAACAATAGTCGGAGCCCATTCATTGTAAATCGGGTTTTAATAAGACAGTCGTTGTATCTATGCCATCTAGTATTTCGACATACTCAAAATTTTTGACCCCTATTCTTACTTTTGAAAGACCGTTTTCAGTGAGCACGTTATTGCCATCAATTATATATTCGGAGGGAATTACCAAAGCATTTTTTCGTCTTTCGATTAGGATATTCGCTTCTCCCGCCAGGCCACTAAATAGTTTGGATGGACTTTCTGTAAAAATCCCTTCTACTTTAAAAGTTTGTGTGATTTCATCCTTTAATTCCGAAATGAAAATCAACATAGAAGTATAAACTGTATCCGGGAAAGCTTCTAAATGTACAATGGCTGTATCTCCAATTTCAATCTTTGAAATATCAGCTTCATCTATATTCATTTCAATGATAAAATTCTCCGTATTGGCTATTATTGCAAAATTCTCCTGAGGACTTATAAATTCACCAATCTCCTTGAAAACAGTAAAGATCTTACCATCAATTTTTGAGCTGATCACTAAGTCGTCTAAAAGACTACGTTCTGTATCAACTAGGTTTTTTGCTTTGTTAAATTGATTCTTTAGAGAAGACTTAGTCTGTAGAAACTCTATTCTAAGTGCATCTAAACGACTTGAAGAAGATTGATAAGAAAGTAAGGTCTTCTCCAATTCATTTTCGCTTCCAATATTCTGATCCCAAAGTCGTTTTCTTCTTTGATAGTTTATTGAATCAATAATATTTTGTTCTTTGATTCTTCGAAGTTCATTTTGAATACTAGTCAGTTTATTGTTTGCACCAAACAAGTTATCCTTGGCTTGTTGTAGATTTACACTAGCATTATCTAACCTATTATTTACATCCGCTGTAGCTTTGATACTAAAAAGAGGTTGCCCTTTTTTAATATTAGCTCCTTTTTCGACAAATATTTCTTCAATAAATCCAGCTTTTGAGGGTCGACAATAATATTTGTTTTTTGGAACTACGCTTACTGAGGCATAGACAAATTCAGTTATGTCTAAAATGCTGGCTTTGGTTGTTTCCTTGTTTTGTGAATTCAAACAACCGACTAAGAACAGTATAACAAATAAAATGTAGTAGTTGAGTTTCATTAAATAATAGGCTTGTCCATTTGTCTCCTTTTTTGCCTTTGACGAAATTATAAAAAAAGAATATCACTGATCAAAAGGTATGGTGGTTATCTTCATGATCGAATGACTTATGTTTCTAAACAACCTGATACTTGTCATCATATAATTTGATAATTGCAGGGAGTAATTGTTGGTCCGCAATAAATGGTAGCAGAAAAGTATCCTGGGCTATTTTGGTTTTTATTTGATTGATAATTTCGATTTCTGCCTGAGCTCTTTTGACTAAGATAGGGTCACTCAAATTTTCTAATATGGAGAGCGATTGATTGATCACCCATGAATGAGTTTTAATCCCAGCTCTTTTCAGATCATTTTGAAGATCTTCAGCTTCTCTCATTGGAGTTGTTTCAGGTAGCGCCACCAATATGATTTTTGCAAAATCTCCATCTTGTAAACTCATATATGGAGTGGTGATTCTATCGGGATCCAAATTCGTAGTCTTCATTACTTCCTTATGATAGCTCCCGGTGGTGTCAAGCAGTAAAAGAGTATGCCCTGTTGGGGCAGTGTCCATTACAACATATTGGCGTTTTGCTTTATGAATGGCTTTTGAAAAAGCAGTAAAGACTGCAACCTCTTCACTACAAGGAGATTTCAAATCTTCTATTAGCAAATTTCTTGCTTCGGGGTCAAGGTCTTGGCCTTTCTGTTTTAGAATCTTATCGGTATAAATTTTTGTTTCAGCCTTTGGATCAATTCTTTCCACTGTTAAATTTTCAGGAATTTGATCTAGTTGATTGATGAAATCACTTACATGGGCTGCAGGGTCAGTAGTAGTTAACAACACTTTATGTCCTCTTTTAGCAAGAAGTGTAGCAATAGATGCTGCCACAATGGTTTTTCCAACACCACCTTTACCCATTGTCATAATAAGTCCTTTACCGCTAGGATTTTCTATCTCATCTACCAATGATTTTATAGTTTTATTTAAATGAGATGCTGGCTTATCTTGATTTGTTTCAGACTTAATGATCTCTTCTTGCTTTTGTTTGTCGAAAATAGATTTAAGTTTTTCTATACCTAATAGATTGTATGGGAGTAAGGGGTAGTCTGTCCTCTCCATGTTTTGAAGAATGGTCGGTAAGTCATTCAAGTTATGTTGAGCGATAGACTGCATCTCTAGAGCAAGCAAATCGGTTTTGTCCAATGCTGAGAATACACCATTAATGGATAATTTTTGGTTTGAAAAACCTAGTTCCTTTAATTCCTTGCTGGTCCTTGCAGCTTCTTTTAAGGAAGGTCTGTCACTTCTGGCAACTAAATGAAAAACGGTTTGCTTTGGATCCCGCAAACTTTCGATAACTCTTTTATACCTTTCTTTACTACTTTTGAGTGCAGAGGAAGGTCCAATGCAAGAAGCACCTTGTGGATTTTTTTCAAGAAATGTATCCCATGCTGCTGGCAATTCCAACAATCTGATGGTATGTCCGGTCGGTGCGGTATCAAAAATGACCACATCAAAATTTTCTAGCTCTCCTTCGCCAGTTATGAATCTGGAAAATTCATCGAAGGAAGCAATTTCTGTCGTACATGCTCCTGACAAGCCTTCTTCAATTTTATTTAATTCTTGCTGGTTAGTTGTTTTTTTCAAAGGTTCCAGAACTCTGCTCCTATATTCCTGAGCGGATTTTTCAGGATCAATGTTCACCATAAAGAGATTGGGTAGTTTTATGTGTTCTTTTATGGTATCACCAATTTCGGAATCAAGAACATCTTTTAAATTAGAGGCAGGGTCTGTGCTTATTAATAATACTTTTTTCCCTTCATCAGCCAGTTTCACTGCCATAGCACAGGCCAGGGTTGTTTTTCCAACACCGCCTTTACCCGTGTAAAAGAGAAACTTTTGTTTGTTGCTTTGATTCATGATTGTTCTTTGTTTGTGGTATGCGTAATTATCAGCTTTCGCAATAGTGGGAGAGTCTCCTCTCTATATACAGATAAAATTTTCTTTGCCAGATTTTAGCTTCGATGGTATTTTTCAAGGTTGCTATTTTTAACAAAAGTGGATAATCTTGTTTATGAATACATTGACACGAATCATTTTAAAAACTGATTTACATCAAGTACCCATCCCTGAAATTTGTCTTTGAAATATTGCCATTGTATCAGGAATAGAAAAGTGATAATTATCATTTACCTAATTGATAATTATCACTTTAAAAACGAGTACTTCAGATTAACTTTATTCTATTATTTATTAAAAGGTAATTTCTAACTGCTTATCTGGTTAGAAATTAATATGCCTATGATATCATTAAACAACTACAGGGCAATAGTTGCCTCTGGAACTTAAATGCAATGAAAAATATTGTTTCTTAATGCGACGAATCTCCTATTTCATTGTCATAGTATTATGTCTGGCCATCTTGTTTGTTGATGTCCTTGCTTTTTATTGGTTGCAATCGATTACCCAATTATTTCTCTCGCCTTTAATCAAAAATATAATTCATATTGCCTTTTGGTTTTTTACCATAGGGCTGATTGGTGCTATCTTTGGGTTAAAAGTAAGGATGGATCATATATCGGAAAGACGAAGACAATGGCTCGTTTCTTTTTTGTATGGATTAGGCATTTCTTCCTTTATTCCGAAACTGATTTTTGTAATTGTGATTTCGGTTCTCTATTTTATGAACTTCATGTTTTCTGATACAGCATCTCTGCTTATTGTTCCTCTTGTCGGCTTGTTTTCTGGGTTTTTTCCTTTCGGTATGATTCTATATGGAGTGTTTGTTTCCTTATATCGGTTTAAAGTTTATCACGAAAATATTACCTTCAAGGGTTTGCCAAAAGAGCTTAAAGGATTACGTATTGTTCACATTTCAGACCTCCACCTTGGGAGTTTTAATTATCGGTATCATATATTTGATAAAGCAATAAAGATAATTAATCGATTAGGCCCCGATTATATTTTCTTTACAGGTGATCTGGTCAATAATTTTGCCTGGGAGCTAAAAGGATGGAAAGACACACTAGATAAACTATCTGCAAAACACGGAAAATACGCTGTTTTGGGAAACCATGATTATGGTGATTATAGTGCATGGAAATCCGAAGAAAGCAAACAGCAGAACTTCGAGACGATTAAAAAATTCCATAAAGATATTGGTTTCAAACTTTTGTTAAACGAAGCTGAAATCGTGCATCATGATGGTGAGCAGATGGCCATTGTAGGTGTAGAGAATTGGGGGAATCCACCGTATAAAAAATATGGTGATTTGAAGAAAGCACTTGAGTCAGTAAATGATGTCCCTTTTAAAATATTGTTGTCGCACGACCCATGTCATTGGGGAGAAGAAGTAGTAGGTAAGACGAATGTTGCACTTACCCTTTCCGGTCATACACATGGGATGCAGTTTGGAATAAAGTTGAAGCAATATGAATGGAGTCCTAGTAAATACAGATACAAGGAATGGGGAGGACTTTATCAAAATGGTGAACAATATATTTATGTAAATAGGGGCTTAGGTTGGCTTGGGCTACCTGCAAGACTAGGAATGCGACCGGAGATTACTTTTATCACTTTTGATTGAATACACTGTAATATAAATTCATTGACATTTTGAATGCTTCTTTTTCGCGATTACTTCACCAATGTTTTCTTAAATAGCTAAGGCTATTCTCAAAAAAATTGGTTCATACTCACAAAAAATAACCTATTCAAAATATCAAGCAACTTAGATTACAGTGTATTGAACTTAAAAATCTGAGCGATTTTCAAAGTAAATTAATCATTGCCTTTGAATAGGTCAGAAGCCTGAGACCCGAAAGCCTGCTCCGAAATCTGGTGGTTTACTTGTGTTGCCAGGGAGAGAAGTCCAAGATACCATTTTCCTATTTATTCCCATTTCGTAGTAATGTTGTAGAACAAGGATCTTTATCTGTGAAGTTGTTGAAAATACTGTTTAAACAACTTCTGAATCTATCTTGATAAAAAAACTACATTTCCATTCCAATAGCCTTAAACCATCGATTAGAAATGTAGTACACATTGAAAAACTACTATTTTACTTTCCTATCGCTTTGAAATTTTAGAAATAGGTTAATGAAGTTTTCTTAGGTTATTGTCATTGTGTCAATTGGTTAATACCTTGAGGCATTATACCCAACGGAAATTCCAAAACGATGACTCTGGTTCTTTCCAGGAATGAAAAATGCATTGATCGGGATGTTTAGACGACCAGATTTAAAGGTTTTTCCAATACCAAAAATAAAACCAGTAGCTACTGTGTAATCTCCACGACTGTCCACTCTTTTTTCTATTGGGAATGGATTTGGGGTATTTGGATTTTTGTCCTTCCATTCATTTTCCAGGTGCCATTCATCGTTATCATCATAATAGCCATCCGCTTTTTGAGTAAGTACCAGATTGGGACCGAATGCAAATTCCCAACCAAATCGATTATGTCTTAGGCCATTAAGGATAGACATGCTTGGAATAAACTTTCCTTGATCTAAGCCAGTGATGATTGGAATAAACTCAAACAAAGCCTGAAAGTCTCCCTGGTTGAGGTATTTGACTTCAAATTGATACCCAAATTGGAACATGATTGGATAAGCATCCATACCTCCATTAACTTCTTTTTCTTTCATAATGTCAGCTGTTTGCCCTGAAAAAAAGGTAACGCCCATTCTGGGACCATTCAAAGCCAGCCGATTGACTTCTGGCATGTTGACTGAACTTTCATAATCGAACTTTTTGGTCAGTTTAGTAACCAAATTCTCATTTACATCCAAATCAAACATTTTTTTGATGGTAATTCCAATCATAGTTTGTACTTGATTTTTGATGTTTAAAAACTCCATTACTTTTGTCTTTTCAATTTGTCCAGTACCTACGTCAACAAGTCTCATAGTAACGACCACAGCATCCTGAAGTAGTTCTACTGAGCCGGTAAACATTTTATCGACTTTTAGTGTTTTTCCAACTTCTACTAGACATAATCTTCCGTAACAATCAGCAATACTTAGTTCATTTTTATCGATAAGGTAAGCGACATCGTACTTGTCGATTACCTGAAATCGATTGATTTTACTCAATTCAATTCGAGTGATATCTCCCATCTGAGAAGGCTCTAAGATGAAACCTTTGGTGTCAATATTTAAAACAGCTACCGATTCCAAATCAGTCTGAGCAGCTAAATCAAAAGAAAATGATAAAAGGAGTATAAAGCTTAAATAAAAAATAATTTTTTTCATAATTATTGATTTTTTAAAAAATGATACATTAGAATGTGTGTTTTAGAATCACAAACTTTTTTCTTTAAGACAAGTTATATCAAAGCATATGAGCTTATGATGATATATATTATTTGAAATAGTGATATAAATCATTGTTAAAATTACTTTCCACCACCAGACTTTTTTCGCGAGACTTTTGGTTTTACTTTTTGTGGTGTTCGTTTCGAATTTGGTCGAGTGCTTCTTTGTGGTTTTGTTCGTTTAGTTTTTGACCAGGTATTTTTGTGATAATTTTTGCCGCGCTTGACTTTGGGGGCTTTTAGGTTTTTGCTATTCGGTTTTCGAGTAGTTTTCTTTTTCTTTGGCGAAGTTTTGGGCGTTTTTTTCTTAACCTCCGGTCTTTTTATTTTTGGATTGACTGGCTTCTTTGTTTGATCCTTTTGGATTTTAGGTTGCTTTGTTGAAGGTTTGTCAACTTTTGGCTTTTTATTTTTTTCTGTTTGTTTTTTAAAAGATGGTTTATCTGGTTTTACATTTATACGACTTTGATTTTTTGTTTGAACTTCTTGTTCCTTCTTTGATTTTGACAAAGCGGGATACTTTTTATCATTTCTGCTGACGTAGTCTTGTTGGGAAACCTTTTGCTTTGGATGCTGTTTATTGTATTTTTCTCTGGAAGACTCGAATTCACTATATTCTTTAAATCGCTTTGATAAACGACCATCGTCTTTCATCCATTCGTTGGAGATGACTGCACGGTTTCGATGATGCCAATTGTTGACAGATGTAGAAATGCTACTTCCAGATCTGCGGTGCCCATGATAATGTTTTACGAAATGCGCCGATAAATGAGAATAACGGTAGTGGTGATGTGAGTTATAGAAAAACCAATGGGTAAAATGAAAAGAAGGTAAACCAATAAATATGATGGATTGGTTAGGAGTTTGGTAAAACCCCCAATCGTACCAACTGGGGTAATAATGCCATCTTGGATATGAATACCAGTAAGGATACCCTAGCCAATATGGATAACTATAGTAATAATGATGACGAATAATAACCTCATTATTAGTTTCTTCA
>ENA-ORXR01002311-ORXR01002311.1-marine-metagenome-genome-assembly--contig:-NODE-2311-length-18375-cov-4.931905_pt1 | contig 18375 bp, 13 predicted proteins | sample MGYA00237866_ERZ511479 | MGnify/ENA metagenome assembly ERZ511479 | reverse complement strand
CACCCGTAGCTCAGCTGGATAGAGCGCTGCCCTCCGAAGGCAGAGGTCACAGGTTCGAATCCTGTCGGGTGCGCCAATTTCCTAAGATTATTAGCTTGTAAGTCGTTGGAATTACTACGTTTTTTCCTGCGTTATCTCGCAACCCCCCGACTTCCCCCAATTTGGGGTACATTTTGGGGTACAACATTGGGTACATTGGATTATGACCATAGGCAGAAACCACCATCTCGAACAACGCGGCCAGCGCTGGTATTACGTGCGCCGCGTTCCTACTCGCTTTAAAAGCGTCGATAGACGGCGCATTGTTCGCAAAGCTTTGCGCACTGACTCTCTTTCGATTGCTCGCGAACGCCGTGACGTGATGATGGATAGCGACGAGCAGCTTTGGGAAACATCGCTGGCAAAACAGCTAGGCGTCGCGGCTAACGATTCCCCTGAAATGTGCCGTTACAGGCTGGCTAGACGCCGTGCTTTGGCGGTTGGCTTTGAATTTATACCCTTCCCCAAACTGATTGAAGCTGAACCCGTTGAAGCTCTAGTGGAACGTGTTCACACGCTCAAAAACGATGATACGAGCCTGCTGGATAGTGAGGCAGTGCTTGGCACAATCGAACCGCCTAAGGACACTATACGCGATGCGTTCAAGCTCTATTGCGACAAGCTAAGCATAAGCGAGACAAGCCGAAAATCACCAGAACAGGTCGTACGCTGGAAAGAAACAAAATCGCGCGCTGTGGAACATTTTGTTGCACTTTGTGGGAATTTGGACATGGATGAAATAACACGGCAGCATGGGCGAAAGTTCTTTGATTGGTGGGGAAAACGCCTCCGCCCAGACGATGAAAAGGGGCGCACATACCGCCCAAACAGCGCCAACCGTGACTTAGGAAATTTGCGTCTATTGTTCCGAGAATATTGGACATATCACGGTGAGGAAGACCGCGAAAATCCGTTCCGAAAACTAAGATTCAAAGATACGCCGACAGAGCCAACCCCGTCCTTTCCAGACGATTGGGTGCGGTCAAAAATCCTGAAACCTAACGCATTTGAAGGCATAAATGCCGAGGCGCAAATCATCGCCTTTGCTCTAATTGAGACGGGATGCAGGCCCAGCGAGATCGCAAATTTGCAGCCAGAGAACATATGTTTAGATGCTGAAATTCCGTATATTCGTATCAGGCCCGCCGCAAAACGAGAGCTTAAATCCGCTTCATCCAGCCGAGACATTCCGCTTATTGGCGTCTCTCTAGAGGCCATGAAACGTGCCCCGAACGGCTTCCCGCGCTATCGTGACAAAGGCAACTCTCTGTCTGCTGCCCTGCTCAAAACCTTCCATACACGGGGCCTCATGCCGACTAAAAAGCACCGTATTTATAGCTTCAGGCATTCCTTTGAGAAGCGAATGCAGGAGGCTGGATTGGACTATGGATTGCGCTGCACATTGATGGGCCACAAGAACACAAGGCCTCAATATGGGGATGGTGGTTCTCTAGAATATCGGCGGAAAGAGATGCTTAAAATCCCGCATCCCGTTACCGATGAATTCGCGCAAAGTCTTGCTAGTTTGAACGCTTAGAGGCGTTGTCGAGGTTGTCATCCAAGAGGGTGTCGAGAAGCGCTTCACGGTCTTCCAGCGCCTTCAATTCGCGTTGAAAACGTTCCATCAGGGGCCAAGGCGCATCCCCGAATTTGCGGATGACCTTTGCCAAAATTACCATGGCCTCACGAATATCGGCGGCAAGTTTTTGATTGTCTGTAAGAGTTTTGGAAGTGTCTGGCATGAGTAAATCATAGCATATTTGCTCAAAATTTCTCGAATGAATAATTACAGTGTTCTGGGGCGGCTGGAGGCTAATCTGGGAAAAGTGGCAAAATGAAATTTTGGAGGGCAAGATAAAAGGGGTGGTGTCACCACCATGCTAAAGCATTGTCTGCACATCGTTTTTCATGCCCCCACCGCCGAAAGGCTTGGTGTCACCGATTCGGAGTATTCCCCCATACCAACGGGGTTTTCGATGGGGGCACCTTGTATTTTAACCCCTCTAAGTCTCGGAAAATTTCATGGATTTTAGGTGTTCTACCACGCCGAAATAGCGCCGAACCTTTCTTAAGAAATTCACTAGAAAAGAAATGGCTGTTTCTTTTCTTAATGGCTTCCAAAATGAAGGAATGACAATTGGATATTATTGGGTATAATTGGGTATGGACTATAGCCGATTGGATATCCGATTAGACCAGAACATGGTCAAACTTGTTGCTGAAATCGACGAGTTTAAAGGCCGTTGGGAAGCCCTCAAAACACTTGCGCCTGAACGACTCAACAAGCTCCGGAAGGTCGCTACGATTGAAAGCATTGGATCGTCCACTCGGATAGAAGGCGCGAAGCTCACAGACGCCCAAGTCGAGACGCTTTTGTCAGGCCTCAAAACAAAAAGCTTTCAGAGCCGCGATGAGCAAGAAGTTGCGGGTTATGCGGAGGCGATGGATTTAGTTTTTCAGGCGTGGGAAGACATGCCCGTCACAGAGAACCATATCAGGCAGCTTCACCAAACGCTTTTACGCCATAGCACGAAGGACGAGCGGCACCGTGGCGACTACAAAACGCTCGACAACCACGTTGTTGCATTTGGGCCAGACGGAGAAGAGCTTGGCGTTGTATTTGCTACGACTTCACCGTTCGACACACCGCGCGAAATGGAAGAGCTTGTCGCATGGACGCAGAAAGCTATTCGGGAAGAAGCGTTCCACCCGCTTTTGATTGTTGCGATTTTCATCGTAAAGTTTTTGGCAATTCATCCGTTTCAAGACGGCAATGGACGGCTATCACGAGTCCTCACGACGCTCATGCTCTTACGGGCTGGTTATGCCTATGTTCCCTACGCTTCTCTGGAAAGTGTAGTGGAGGAGAACAAGGCGCAGTATTACAGCGCCCTTCGCCGCACTCAAAAGAGCCTAGACGACACGCCAGATTGGGAGCCGTGGGTTGGCTTTTTCTTACGCGCCTTGAAAAAGCAAAAGACCATTTTGGAAGAGCGGGTCGAAGACGAAAATGAAGCGCAATTAACGACACAAGAACTGCACCCATTATCGGAAGAGATTTTAGAGTTGTTTGAAGATGCAAAACGTCTGACACTCTCTCAAATTGTGGAGCTCACAAATGCAAATAGAAACACGATTAAGGTTCGTGTCAGAGAGTTGGTCGACTCAGGTCTCACTTCACAACATGGCAAGGCGCGAGCCACATATTACAAGCTGACTGAATTTGAACGCGGAAAACGTAAAAAGTGATTGAAACTATAGACAACATAAACACCCTTTTGGGTGATGACTTAAAGGCTACTTTAAAGCCGCGATCACATGTCCGAATGGCTGCGGCAGCTTTTTCCATTTATGCCTTTGAAGCTTTGGCTAAAGAGCTAGGCGAAATTGATCACTTTGAGTTCTTGTTCACTCAGAATGCCTTTAAACCATCGGAACATGTTGGCCGCATGGACAAAGAGCGCCGACAGTACATGATACCGCCATTGCAGTTATCTTCCGACTTGGCAGGGTCGCCGTTTGAAATTGTACTTAAAAACAAGCTCACGCAAAAAGCGATAGCAAGAGAATGCGCGGCTTGGGTAAGAAAAAAAGGCCGCTTCCTTATAAATGCCAGTGGGAAAAGAGCGCAGGCAATTGCCACCGTTGAAGCAGAAGGCGTCGCGACAGCTTATCTTGGCGTTGAGCACTTTACTGCGCCGAGCCTCGGCTACCAGCCAAGTGACGCGCTCTCAAATCATGTCATGCGAATGGAAGGTCCAACGGCAGAGGGCTTCGTCCAAACTCTAGAAAGTTTGATGGGAACTGATGACTTTGAGGATGTGACGCAAATACTCTTAGATCACATTGAAAGAATTTACGCGGAGAACTCGCCTGAACTCATATACTTTCTCTTAGTCTATAATCTTTTCAATGAATTTTTAGATGACCTTACGACTGAGGCTATGCCTAATGACAAGACGGGTTATCAGGATAGTGTTGTATGGAAAACGATGTACCCATTCCAACGAGATGCCGCTGTTGGGATTATCAACAAATTAGGTCGTTATAGCGGATGTATTTTGGCTGATAGCGTAGGGCTCGGCAAAACTTTTACGGCTCTTGGCGTGATCAAATATTTTGAGCTTAGAAACAAAACTGTTCTGGTGCTTTGCCCAAAGCGGCTGGCTGAAAATTGGAAGACTTACGTCAAAAAATATAAGACAAATATTTTGGCGGATGATCGTCTAAATTATACCGTTCTAAATCATACCGATCTATTGCGTGAACGCGGCGAAAGTCACGGCGAGGATTTATCTCTCATAAATTGGGAAAATTTCGACCTTGTCGTAATCGACGAGAGTCACAATTTTCGAAATCAAAGTGCGGCTGACGAGGGCGAAAGCCAAACGCGTTATCAAGCGCTTCTAGACAATATTATTCGCTCAGGGGTAAAGACTAAAGTATTGATGCTTTCAGCAACGCCGGTGAACAACCGCTTTGCCGACCTTCGCAACCAACTGAACTTGGCTTATGAAGGGCAGCTATCTAATCTTTCCCGTGATCTAGATATGGGTAGCAATATTGAGGATATTTTCAACCAAGCCCAACGTGCCTTTAATGCATGGTCAGAACGCCCTCAGGAAAACCGTACAGCCAGTGCGCTTTTAGAAAGCCTACACTACGATTTTTTCAAAGTTCTGGACAGCGTGACAATTGCACGATCTCGCAAACACATTACGACATATTATGATACTTCGGAGCTGGGGCCGTTTCCAAAACGACAAACGCCCGAAACTCATCGTCCGCCCCTCACGGATCGAACTGACGTTATGGGTTTCAACGCAATTTATGCCGAACTTAGCCAGCTTGAACTAGCCGTTTATACACCGCTGAAATATGTCTTTGATTCTCGTCTTCAAAAGTACGCAGAACTTTATGACACGCAACTCGATAATGAGCGCGGATTTGCACAAGTGCAGCGCGAGGATTCGCTCAAAGGCTTGATGCGCGTGAATTTGCTTAAGCGGCTTGAAAGCTCAGTTGAAGCCTTCCGTCTTACCCTGCGCAAACTCGCATCTACTTATCGAATGTATTTGTCGACGATTGAAGATTTCATTGAGGGTGGTAGCGGAATCCTAAGTGGTGCAGATGGCGTTGATGGCGAAGATGATGTGTCCAATATGATTGGCGGAAAAGTCAAAGTCGATCTCTCAGATATGAAGGTAGAGGAATACCAATTAGCACTGGAAACCGACTTGATATTATTAGACGGCCTTATCACAGAAATGGATAAAGTTTCGCCTGATAGAGATATGAAGCTACAGCATCTGTTGGGGCGGATAGACAAAAAATTCGAAACCCCGCTGAATGACGGCAACCGCAAAATTCTAATCTTTAGCGCCTTTGCCGATACGGCAAATTATCTATTCGATAACATTGCCCCTCACCTAAAAAACAAAGGCGCGAGCGGCGCAGTTGTCACTGGAGGTTCTGGACATCCACGTAATTCAACGGGAACCGTTCGGGACTTTCAAAGCGTGCTGACGTTGTTCTCACCTATCTCAAAATCTAAAGATAAAACCCCTTTGAAAGACATCGCCGATATTGATGTCCTTATTGGAACGGATTGCATCAGCGAAGGACAAAACCTTCAAGACTGCGATATTGTGATCAATTACGATATTCATTGGAACCCGACGCGAATTATTCAGCGCTTTGGCCGTGTAGATCGTATTGGCTCGCCCAATGCGAAAATCCAGCTAGTCAATTATTGGCCAGACATTGATCTGGACGAATACATCAATCTTAAAGAACGTGTGGAAAGCCGTATGGTTGCGGCGGATATGACCGCGACAGGCGATGACAATCTGCTCGCGGTTAATGACCCGGACGCGCAGTATCGTAAATCTCAACTTGAAGCCTTGATGAGTGAAGATTTGGAAGCTGATGACGCTGGCAAAGGTGTCTCAATCGCTGATTTAGGCTTGAACGAATTTCGTATGGACCTCGCGCGTTTTATAGAGGCGAATGAATATCCCAAAAATCTGCCAACGGGATTGCATAGTGTTGTTCAGGCCAAGCCAGAAGTAGGCCTGAAACCCGGCGTCATTTTTGCGCTTCGAAATATAAAAGCTGATGAGAGCCTTAAACGCGGTAACCGCCTCCACCCTTATTATCTGGTCTATATCGGGAAAGACGGCAAACCCATCGTACCGCATACAGACCCAAAGCGTATTCTCGATCTTGTTCGCATGGCCTCAAAAGGCGAGACGGTCCCAATGAGCACGGTCGTAAAGCCATTTAACAAAGAGACCCGCGACGGGCGGGATATGTCCGCTTATTCTGACCTCTTGTCTAAGGCTATTGATAGCCTCATTGAACGAGAAGAAGGCCGAGCGTTAGGCAGTGTATTTACACCGGGACAGGCCGACTTATTGCAAGATGGTCTCGGCGGGCTGGATGATTTTGATCTGCTCTGTTTCTTTGTCGTGCGTTAGCATGAACGGTCTATCCGATAAACTCTATGCATGGCCTGAGCGCGCACGTGTGAACCGCCGTCTCCCCAAAGAGACGCTTATTCAGAACGCCAAAATTGCGCGTATTAGAATAACGCCGACAATCCGTGCGGCGCTAACGGCAGAGCTAGACCGCATCACCATCACCCATCAACTTGCGCCGCAAAGTGTAAACCTGCCTGCACGAGCTGGTGTTGAAGATATATTGATTATTGAGCTGCGCCAAAAATCGAATGAGCTATCCGAAAAGCTGCTACATTGGATCGACCGCACATTACCGCGTGCGACCATTTTTGAATGCAAGAAACCTGATGGGCAGGTTCAAATGGTCATGGCTCATAAACGCCCCTCCGGCGCGGATAAGGGGAAATGGGTCATAGGGACGTATCACGTTGGAAAATGGTATAGCGGAGCGCGTGAGAGCTTACCCGTCTCTACACACCTATTAGAGCTATATAGCAAAGTTTTGCGGGGCTTGCTGCCTCGCACCGCGCTAAAGGGCGAAAGCTTGGAGGATCATCTGGCGCGGTGTGAAACGATTTCAGCGCTTGAAAAGAATCGCGAACAACTAAAGATTAAAATTGCAAAAGAACAACAAATGAACCGCCGTGTGGCGCTGAATGATGAATTAAAAACCGTACAAGCAGAATTACTTTTGCTTGAGGGAGAGTAAAATGGAAATTGAAAAAATAGACCTGCAAAGTGCTGATGGGGTTCAAGCGAACATTGAAAAAATGGCGGAGGCTTTTCCGAATTTAGTGACCGAGGGGCCCAATGGTTTGTCTATTGATTGGGATGCTCTGAAACAGGAGTTTTCAGATCAAATCGTTGAAGGCCCGCAAGAGCGTTATCGTTTGGATTGGCCCGGAAAGCGCGCGGCGATGCTCGCGGCTAACACGCCGATTTCTAAAACCTTGCGCCCTGTGCGCGAGGAAAGCGTTGATTTTGACACGACGCAGAACCTGTTCATCGAAGGCGATAATCTCGACGCGCTCAAGCTCTTGCAAGATAGTTATTTGGGTAAGGTCAAAATGATCTATATCGACCCGCCCTATAATACGGGGAAGGATTTTATTTATAAGGATAATTTCACGCAGGACAAAGCAGAGTATCTCGAGGAGAGCGGACAGGTTGATGAAGCTGGCGGACGTTTAGTCGCCAATCTTGAGAGCAATGGGCGTTACCATTCTGATTGGCTGTCTATGATGTATCCGCGGCTAAAACTTGCTCGAAATTTGCTAAAAGATGATGGGGTTTTTTTAATTAGCTTAGATGAAAATGAAGTAAACAATGCCAGAATCTTTTTAGATGAGATATATGGTCGAGCCAATTTCATTGGTACTATTGGCTGGGAGTCAAAGACAAAGTCGCAGAACACGAGGGACTCGTATAACAAGCTCCAACCGAAGTTCGAATACATTTTAGTCTATACAAAAAAAACTGGAAGACGATTTAATTTGGTTAGTCGTGGCCAAAAATCTTACCCGAATGAAGATACTATTGGAAGTTATAGAGACTACAAAATTGAACAAATGGACGCGGGCGGAATTAGAGGCCGAGACACCATGGTTTTTGAAATAGAAGGAATTAGACCTAAAGATGGCTATCAATGGAAAGTTGGTAGTGAGTTTATTAAGAAATTTAAGGATAGGGGCGACCTTTTTGTAAACTCTAGCAACCCATATGTTAAAATGAGGCCAGATGACGAGAGAAGCGAAAAAAGTGATCCTTTTTGGGGTTTCTTTTTCAAAGATATTGGCACTGCGGAAACAGCTAAGAGTTACTTAAAAAACTTACTCTCACCTAAAAATCACGCGTTTGATACAGTGAAGCCATTGGAACTGATCCAAAGATTGATTCATCATTTCACCAATCAGGGCGACACAATCATAGATTTCTTTGGTGGCTCAGGCTCCACCGCTCACGCAATCTTTTTGCAAAGTATACAAAATGGCAGACGCCATACTATTACTGTACAACTTAATGAGTTTACGGGGAGCTCTGAATTAAGCGAAGAATCCGACTTTTCCAGTGTTTCAGATCTGTCCAAAGAACGCATCCGCCGTGCTGGCAAAAAAATCCTTGAAGAAAACCCCGATCAAATTGGTAAACTTGACGTCGGATTTCGTGTTCTAAAAATAGATAGCTCCAACATGAAAGATGTTCACGCCGACCCCCGCGAGTTGAAACAGGGTGAGCTTTTGGGATCTGTCTCACATATCAAACCAGATAGGGGCGGCGAAGACCTTCTCTTTCAAGTCATGCTTAATCAGGGGATTGAGCCGTCCCAATCTATCACTCGAGAGACTGTCGAGGGCAAAACAGTTTTTACTGTCGGGCAAGATAATTTGGCCCATGCTTTGACGATAATATCTCCGATGACCTTGTCAAAAATATCGCCAATCGCAAACCGCTCTATGCGATATTCCGCGACGAAAGTTTCAAAGAACCTGCCGATAAAATAAATGCTACGCAAATCTTTAAACAGCTCACCGAGGGTCATACCCGCATGAAGGTGATATAGTTGTGGCGCTCTATGATCCCATAAATGCGCCCAAGCAAATTTTCAAAAATCTGCCTTATCAGGACGATGCAATTAAAGCGGTGCTGGATATTTTTGATGGGCAGCCCAACCAACCCGGCTTTCGTTATCGTGTCGATCCGGGCCGCGTGACGGCGGTGCAAACTGAAATGTACGAAGCTCACGGTTTGCGCAATGAGGGACTCGTTCTTGGAAATCCAAAACTACTCGATAATGTCAAAAAGATACAACAATCGGCAATCGCCAAAAATATGGCCCTGACAGTCGATAAAGGTCTGACCGATGCGAAAGGAAAAATTTGGTATCCTGACCCAGAACGCGGCGCACAATCAGGTAGCTATAATTTCGATATAGAAATGGAAACAGGCACAGGCAAAACCTATGTCTATCTAAAAACCATGTTTGAGTTGAATGATAAATATGGCTGGAGCAAGTTCATTGTCATGGTCCCGAGCGTCGCGATCCGCGAGGGTGTGTTCAAAACAATAAGCGACACATCTGACCACTTCCACGACCTATACCAAACCCGCGCCAAAGCGTTTATCTATAATTCAAAACACTTGGATAAGCTTGAGAGTTTTTCGTCCAATGCAGGCATCAATATCATGGTGATTAACACCCAAGCCTTTGCCGCAACGGGCAAGGACGCACGCCGCATTTATATGGAACTGGATGATTTCAATTCCCGCCGTCCGATTGATGTCATTGCCGCTAATCGCCCGGTTCTCATTCTTGATGAACCGCAAAAAATGGAAGGCAAAAAGACGATTGAGGGGCTTGCGAAATTCAATCCCCTCTTCACGCTACGCTATTCAGCGACGCATAAAACAGCTCATAATACGGTTCATCGTCTAGATGCGTTGGACGCCTATAATAATCGCCTTGTAAAGAAGATAGCAGTGCGCGGCATTACAGTGCGCAACCTGCAAGGCAATTCACCTTTCCTCCACGCGACCCGTATTCAGGTGCGCAAAGGCCAAAATCCGCGAATCTGGATAAACTACGAACGCAAACAAGGTGCAAAAATTGTTCGCAGAGGTGGTTGGTTTGAACGAGAAGGCAATCTGCACGTAAAATCGGGTGGGCTGGAGCAGTATAAGGGTTATACGATTAAAAACGTAGATGCGACCCGTGAGTTGGCCGAAATTGGTCTTGGGATCGAGCTGCGTGTTGGTGAGCCGCAAGGCGATATGACGGATGAAACGCTGCGCCGCATTCAAATTCGCGAGACTATCCGCGCCCATCTGGCAACAGAACGTCGACTCTTTGCGCGCGGCATAAAAGTACTATCGCTCTTCTTCATCGACTCAGTAAAAAATTATCGTCTTTATGAAGGTGATGAGAGACGCGGAAAATACGCGCAAATGTTTGAGGAGGAATATCCTCTGGCTGTTGAAGAAGCGCGCGATCTGTTCAACGATGATGAGTATCTCAAATATCTCGACCGCGATACCTCGGCTGAAATTCATCAAGGTTACTTTGCGAAAGACAAACGCACAGGAAACATGAAAGACCCTGACGAAGCTAAGACGGGTGATTTAAAAGGCGAGAGTAAGGATAGAGACGCCTATGACTTGATTCTGAAAGATAAGGCTCGCCTCTTATCCTTTGCGGAGCCTGTACGATTTATTTTCTCGCATTCTGCCCTCGCGGAAGGGTGGGATAATCCCAATGTTTTTCAGATTTGTACGTTAAAACCTATCCCGGCGTCTGAACGCCGTGTCCGTCAAGAAGTAGGGCGTGGTTTGCGTCTGTGTGTTGATCAGACGGGTGACCGAATGGACTCACAACGATTAGGTAAAGACGGTGTTCATGACCTTAATGTGCTGACTGTTGTGGCGGGCGAGAGCTACGAAGACTTCGTTGCCAGCTTCCAGCACGAAGTTAAAGAGAGCCTGAAAGCGCGTCCGCGCGTGGCAGATATAGAATATTTCAAAGGCAAAACACTTCCTGTTAAGGACGGAGAAGATATTATTATCGACACCGAATTGGCCGCCGAAATTTTCGTTTACCTCAAGAGCAACGGCTACATAGACAAAGCCAAACATATCACAGAACGCTACACGTCATCAAAAGCGGCAGGCGTGTTGGAGGCCCTTCCTGATGAACTGCTGGAACATGCAGAAGCTGTCTTTACGCTGATAGATAGCGTCTTAACGGGCGAAAATCCTTATGAGATTGATGACGCCGCAAAGCGCCGCGACAATCCGCTTATTCAAGATAATTTTGCCAAGGCTGAGTTTCAAACGTTATGGAATGCGATTAACCGCAAGGCGGTCTATCAGGTCGATTTTGATACGAATGAACTCATTGAAAACTCAGTTCGTGCTTTAGACAGCAGACTGCATGTTCAGCCCATGAGTTACGTCGTTAAATCAGGGTCACAGCAAGACAATTTGCGTCAATCAAATGTTGATGAACGGACAATGTTCTCCAGCGAGATGCGTGAAGATAAAGCGGAATATAGAGCGCCAAAATCGGTCACAGGCCCCGCTATAAAGTATGACGTCATTGGCCAAATAGCCGATAGCTGCGAGCTTACACGAAAAACAGTAGGCACCATTTTATCGAAGTTAAGTCCCAAGAAATTTGCTATGTTCGCGATGAACCCCGAGATGTTCATCGCAGAAACAGAACGCATCATTGAAGACGAAAAAGGCGCGCGTGTCGTGGCCCAGATCACTTATGATTTGCTTGAGGGGCGTCATGATGAAGGTGAAATCTTTATGCTTGATAGCCTGCCCGAAGGCCTTGCCAGTGCCGTGGAAGCGAAGCGGCACGTCTATAATATGTTCGAACCGACTCCACGCCCGAACGCAATTTTGTGAGCGAGCTGGAGGCTAGCGATGCTGTCGTTGTCTATGCGAAACTTCCGGGCGGATTTAAAATACCGACACCAGTAGGCAACTATAATCCTGACTGGGCGATTGCGTTCAAGGACGGAAGCGTAAAGCATATCTACTTTGTAGCCGAGACCAAAGGGAGCCTCAGTAAGATGAACTTACGAGAGAGCGAGCAAGCAAAAATTGAGTGTGCGAAGAAGTTTTTTGACCGCATTCAAACGCCCGATGTTAAATATGATGTCGTGACTAACTTAGATGAGTTGATGAATATCGTCGCTTGATTGAAATTTGGCCTGATGTTTCATTATAAGGATTGCCTCCGTCGAACGGTAGCGTCCATGCTGACCTGGCTCAAACGTATTGGTATGAGGCGCAGTGCCGTGTTTAAACGAAAAGACGAGTTCGTGGCGAGATCGGTAAAACGTACCCATGCCGCCATTATCTTTAACCCATACAATGAGGTTTTTAAGCTCGGTATAAACCGCGCTTCCGGCCGTTTGGATTTCGTCAATATGGCGCTAGCCCATACAAATAAAATGGATCGTGCCGCCGTCCAACAACTGATACTGAGGTTCCCGGCGCATAGCTCTCTCCCACAACACGCCGTTTAAAATCATCGCTAAACTTACGCCGCGCTCTTCGCTTGCCATGAAACCAACCCTTCAATAGTGTCCACTACGAGTAAGTGGACACTATCCAAGAACCGGTTCGATGCCGTAAGGTGGGGTTCCCCAAACGTTTACCTTCGAACGGAGCGGCCCAATATGATAATTAATCGCAATAGTACTCATGGCAAAATATGAAATTTACCACGAGTACTAGTCATTGAAGCTACTTAAAAAATAGAATTTCAGTGTCAGATTATAGTCGAATGGTTGAAAATCTGTCCTAATTTAGAACTTCCTTTTATTTCTGCTTCAGGGGCAAACCGGACCTTAGAAATAATCTAGCTAACGACTTTCTTCGGCGTAGAGCAGACCTTGGCTGGCAGGCCGTTATCGCCCAAAACGACCGCGGGTAATGTTTCGGCATTAAGGAAGTTTTCACTCAAAAACGGCCGCTCGTCTATCCCAGCTTGGGACGTAAAGCGGAGATTATCTAAATGTCCTAAGACATCCAGAATAACTCCCAGGAGTATTTGATCGCGGTCAATTGGACAGCTTCATTACTGTCTTCACATAAACAGCTCAAGCTTTACTTATGTATTGAAAGTTAGGCGATCACCTATTGAGAATACAACACTCTCAGTTCCAAAATATGTAAACTCTGTAATATATTGCAAAGAAGGGTCTATGAACCCCGCACGACCGAGGATTGTACAACGTCGCCAATTCTATGGACTTTTTTCCAATCTGTGTTAAGTTGTCCAATGCAGTCAAATTTTTAGAACGCTGTTAAGTTGTTAGTTTTTGAATTAATTGTTTCATCTGGGGCGCCTTGTGAAGAATTTAAATACGTCATTTATTGACGGCGCCCATGCAGGTGCCGATCTTTTGGAACCTTTCGGACAGGACGGAAGTTCTACGCGTATAGCGCACCACTTTATCAATGATCCGAAGGCGAAATTTATCCTGTCTGATAAAGGCGAAATACTCTTTCAAAACATAGAAGCCTATAATATTTTGGCTAAGGGTGCTTTATCCAGTCAGGCCAATGGAAAGCTCAGCTACGGGTCATCCCAGCTTACACTTGCAGCGGAGGAGATATTTAAACAAATACGCCAAGGCCGGTCTACAAAGCTGAAATTATTAAAAAAATTCGAGGATGACTGGATCATTTGCGAGTTTTCATCCCCAGAATTTGACGCACAGAACCAGGTTCTCTTAACAATTCAAAATCGGAATGATGACCTCGAGTATTCCTTCGATGCGATCTCAAGAACATTTAACCTTACGATTACTGAGGAAGAGGTCGTCCGGCATATGTCCGTGGCTCACTGCCCAAAAGAGATAAGTCTTGAGATGGATATTTCTATCAACACTGTGCGCGGGCACCTCAAATCCATCTATGGGAAGATTGGCACGCGGGGGTATAGCCGGACATTGCGGGTCATTCTGCAGCTAATCCACTAGGCGACATCGCCGCAATTATCCCTGGTCCAGAATAAGCAGCGTTATACCTTACCACCTTAATGCCCCCAACTTCGATTATCAAATCGAATGACCAATATTGATTAGCAGCATTGGGGGCAAATTTTGGTTATTCATTCAGGCTATCTATTATGACGGTGCGCGAAGTCTCAACAAAGGATTAATCTGAGTTAGGCCGAACAAGGGGTTCGGTCAAGCTGGGGCGCATTACTCAATTAACTTGAGGGTTTCCAGTTTTTATCAATTAGCTTTCACTGGAGAAAAATCATGAAAAAGCTTCTATCTATCGCAGCACCTGCTGCAACTCTCGCGGCCATGACTGCCGTGTCAACACCTGCCTACGCAGGCAATGCTATCGTGCAAGGCTTCGTGTCGCCCATTTGCGAAGTCAGCATTTTCGATGAAGATCTCTATCTTGCTGATAACATGTCAGCGGGCGATTCAATCGGCACTGGCATTGAATTCAATTGCAATGACACGGACGGCGCCACTGTATCTATGACATCTTCTGAGGGTGGTCTTGAGTCAGATGATCAAGAAGATCTTGAAGTAGAGTACGTGGCAACTCTGACTGCAGGCGCATTGTCACTCGTCCTTGATACAGGTGCAAATGGCCAAGGGAATAATGACGAGACTGTGGACGGACACCTTCCGGCCTCCGGTACCCCGACCGGTGGATCGCTGAGCGTTGTCCTATCCGACACGGCCCCGTGGGCCGGTGGTTACAGCGATACAATTTCTATCGATATCGTAGCTGACTAGGCTCATCCTAGGAAGTGGTGAGGGGATGCCCTTCTCCTCACCACTTCCGACCTTAATCAATACTCACATCTGCTTTACGGGGAGCAAAAGATGATACAATTAATTCAAATACCGTTTAGACGTAATAGACTGATAAGAAAATTTTCTATATACCGATTTATCATACTTTCGGCGGCACTAATCTTAGCAACCACCGCTTTAACAGACGATGCCAACGCCCAGCGCGTTCAGCCCATGAGTTATGAACTTCAGCCTTCGGGATCTATGGCCTCAACTTCTTTGCGCATTGAGAACACCTCCAAAGTCGACATGACACTCGAATTATTAGCGAGCAGAATTTCTGTCGATGACAAGGGCGCGGAAACTTTGAGCGCTGCTGAAGATGACTTTCTCATATTTCCACCACAGCTCATTTTGAAAGCCGGTAAAATGCAAGCCATCCGTGTGAAATACATTGGCGAACCAACAATCAGCAAGTCTTCGGCATACCGCATTTCCGTGAAACAAATTCCGATTGATTTATCAGGCTCCGGTCGTTCGGGCGTCGGCATGGTTGTAAACTTTCACACGTTGGCACATGTGGCGCCCAAATCTGCGAAGGTTGATCTGCATGTCAGCAAGATAAGCAATGGAGGTTTGGGTAAATGGGATATTTCTATCTATAATCGCGGCGAGAAAATGGGTCGTCTTTCGCAAACCAGCTGGGTCATAACGGACGGCGGACACAGCAAAACGTTGAGTTTAAAAGAAGTCGCAGACATGACGGACAAAAACTTTGTAATGCCGGGTCGTACGCTAAATTTGACTATCCCGGCTATCGAAGGATTTAATGCAGGCACAACCAGTGTAAAAATCAATGCTAAGTCCTGAACCACATTTCAGGGTTTATGGTTGCGCGACACCGCGCGGTTGAGTGAATGAGATGGCTCTTCCTAAACATAAGCGTAGCGCTCTAATCGGCAGTGTTCTGATTTCCGTGCCCATGTCTCTTTGGTGCGCGGCAGTTCAGGCGCAGGAGACGGTGCACTACCCAAAAACCGATACAGTTAAATACGCACAATTAGAGGCTTTTGAAGATGCGCCCATACCCGCAGCTGTAGAAGAAGACTTTTATGCGCTGGATGTACCTGTCACACTTAATCAGGCCTATCTGGGGGACGTCAGTATTGACGTCACATTGTCAGGTTACGCACGCATCAAAATTCCTGAATTGAAAGCCGTCATGGCTGATCGCTTATCGGATAAGCAAGCGACCCTCCTGGACAGCTTTGGGGACGAACCAACGCTTTTACAGGCTCTCCGCGATACGGGTTTTTTGATAATTTATGATCCAAGCGAACTCACAATCAAAGTAAATTTGCCTCGTGAAGGCGTGGAACAGATTAGAGTTTCCGGGCGAAATCTTGAAAATCTTTCGTTGGAAAATGTTCAGGAGCCCGCGAAATTTTCTGCCGGCGTTGGGTTCGTCGCAAGACCGAGGTATATTCATTATGCCGAAAACGGCGATACCGGGTTAGCGCCATTAACCGCAGATATGCGCGGATTTTTGTCTCTGGGAGGATTTCAAAACTGGTCATTGACCTATGAGCTTAATTACCAAGAAGGCCGTTCGAAACTTCTTCAGCGCGGCGATATCACCTTAACACGTGATAATTTTGAGAAGGCTATCCGCTTTCAGGCAGGTGATATTCGTCCATCCATTATTGGATTTCAGGCAGGTCTTGATTTGCTAGGTGTAAGCCTCGAGCGCAATTACGGCGCTATTCAACCGTTTAGAAATTTGCGCCCCGGCGGACGTAATTCCTTCGTACTTGAACGAGAAGCTCGCGTTACCTATGAGGTTAACGGCGTCACTCTTGGCGGGCAACGGCTTGAGGCGGGAACATATGATGTCGGGGACTTTCCGCTCATCACCGGGGCGAATGACGTTCGAATTGTCGTTGATGATGAATTTGGAGTACGCGAGGTAGGGGCCTATTCGACTTTTGTCGATAGTGACCTTCTCTCAAAGGGAACAACGCTATTCGGGGTAAATGCAGGCGTGCGGCCTAGCGCGGGAAGGGGTGCATCGCAGCGGTCTTATGATAGCGATCCGGTCGCTCTTGGCTATATTGAAACGGGTCTCACTGACAGCTTGACCTTGGGTAGCCAAATCGAGGCTTCCGAAAATGGTGGTTTTCTGGGCGGACGTGCCATCTACGGTTTCGGAAATAATGTCTTCGCCCTCGAAGGCGGACTTTCACAATTTAGTGGATTTCAAACGGGAACAGCCATTGCCTTGCGATATTCTAACCGTCCGTTCCGCGTAACAGGCGGCCGCAACAATCAGTTTGACGCTCAGATATCATATCAAAGTGGAGACTTTCTAACGCTAGGAAGTAACGGTCTTCCCAGAGGCGAACTCTGGTCGGCAACTGTTCGGGACAACTTTAGCGTAGGGCGGCACAGCTACAGCCTTAACGCCTCATGGCGAAAATCAGATTTTGAAGAAACAGTCGGTATCGGCTCAACCTGGAGGCTTCCGATAGAAACTGTGAGCATCTCCTTGGGCTATAACGGCGACTACTCCGTCAGAAATGATGATTTTGACAACCGTGTTTTCATCACACTCAGTAAAAATTTTGGCGCTTACGGATCTACGCGATCCCGCCTTGCGACCGGACCCAACGAGGCCGAATTAGAATGGAGACGATTGTCAACGCGTGGCATTGGCGAATGGTCCGGGCGCGCCTCCTATCTTAGTAGTGAAATTGAAGATGAGGTCAGCGCCGATGCTTCCTATATCGCCTCGCGCGCAGAATTAAGCGTTAGCCATAGCACCTTATTTGAGAATGGCGGCGGCCGTACAGTTTCATCCGTGACAGATGGGAGGATTGGAGCCGGCTTTGGGTTTGCAGACGGCAGCTTTGCTTTAGGACGGCCAGTCTCAAACGGTTTCTTTATTCTCAATCGCCACCAAACGATAAAAGACAACAAAATTAATGTCTTTCAGAGCGGCGATCAAAAGTCCGGGCAGACAGATGTCTTCGGGTCGTCACTTGTGCCGCTAACCGGCGCCTATCGGCAACAAACTCACCGTGTCGATATTGAAGATTTACCGGCAGGGTATGACATTGGGTCCGGACAGATTGAGGTCTTTCCGAGTTATAATTCGGGCTATAAAATCACGATTGGAAGCGATCCGGCAGCGCTTGTCATGGGTGTTCTGAAAAACGGCGATGACACGCCGGTCTCTCTCGTTACGGGTCGGTTGGAGCCTATAAACGCGCCGTCGAGGATTGAAGACGGGGCGGCGAACATTAGCTTTTTTACAAATAGAACCGGAAGGTTTGTGGCAGAGCGCGTTCCTGCTGGGCGTTACCGCTTGATCTTAATGCCAGGCGATCGCGTAATAAAAAAACTGGATATTGGCGAGGGCGAAGACGGTGTTTTCCGTGTCGGCACCATCGTCATAGAGGAGGACTAAATGAGATATTTTTTTGGAACTTTATGCTCAACAGCTCTCGCCATGACATCGTTGGCGCACGCGCAAGATATATCGCTGCTCACTCCGAATGTAGCTGTCGTCAATTACGACCCCTTCAACGGGTTAGCAGGACTGG
>ENA-ORXR01002310-ORXR01002310.1-marine-metagenome-genome-assembly--contig:-NODE-2310-length-18379-cov-2.961316_pt1 | contig 18379 bp, 14 predicted proteins | sample MGYA00237866_ERZ511479 | MGnify/ENA metagenome assembly ERZ511479 | reverse complement strand
CCCGTTGGACACGACTCTGGCGGATCGACTCAAACTGGAGTTCTTCGCTTGTGGTTCAGATTCGCTTGTGGTTCAGAGCAGCCCCGTCCAGTGCGACACTGGGTGTATGTCTTCAGAAGAATCAGCGGCTGATCCGCGTGAGGTGGTTGAAGCAATGCTGGCGCGTGATGCGCAGGCGGAGCGGCTGGGTGTACGAATCCTGGCGGTGGATCTCGGCACGGTCACGTTGGAGATGACGGTTGGAGCGGCGCATCTCGGCGATCATGGATTAATCCACGGCGGCGTGTTGTTCACGTTCGCTGACTTGGCTATGGCCTATGCAGGAAACAGCTATGACATTGCGGCGTTGGCGACAGGAGCAAACATCAGCTTCGTCGACGCGGGCTATCCGGGCGAGGTGCTTGAAGCGGTGGCCACCGAGCACAATCTGCGGGGCAGGGCTGGCATCTACGACGTGACCATTCGGACCCGCGCCGATGATCGCCTCATCGCCACCTTCCGCGGGACGACCCTGCGTGTTGGTGGATCGGTGTTGAACCTGGTTCCCCGAACTCAGGAACCTCCGGCGTGAGTGAAGTACGCGAACCGAGCGTCGTGTCGGCGGAAGACGTACGCGACTATCTCAGCAGTCTGTCGATGGAGGCAAAAGACGGCGTGACCGTTGAAGTCCTGGAGAAAGACTTCTCGCGCTGTCGCCTGCCCTTCGACGGCACAGGGGCGCGGCCGGGCGGTTTCATCCCCGGGCCAAAGCAGATGGCGCTTGTCGACCTTGCCGTCTGGGTGGCCGTCTTCACCCGCGCCGGGATCGCCCCGATGGCGGTGACAGCGGAACTGAAGATCAACTTCCTTCGGCCCGCCCACGGCGGCGACCTCATTGCCGAAGCTCATCTACGCAAGTACGGACGACTTTCCTATGCGGACGTGGTCCTCTACATCGATGGAGACCCGGACCGACTCGTCTCGTCGGCCGCGGCTACCTACGCAGTGCCCGATGACGTACTTGAGCGCACGCGCAGCTGAATCACGACGATTGCTACCGCTCCAACCGCCATCAGCAGGAACATGGCGCCGCCGAACCCGGCAGCGCTGTCGGCGATGACTCCAACCAGGGGTGGCCCAATGACTGCGCCGACTTGCGCCGCGGCGAACCACAAGCCATTGGCCGCTCCCATGTTCGATGCATTGACGCCGCTGGCGGCCATGACGGACATGATCATCAGTGCGACAAGCACCGAGCGACCGGCCGCCACAAAGACACCGACGATGACGAGCCGGGGCGACCCGACCCCAATCAAAAACAGGCCGAGGATCACGGCTGTCCAGCTCGCGATCAGCAGGTTCGGTCGGCCGAAACGGTCAACCAATCTGGGCAGCACAAACAGCAGGAGCATGCCGGTGACTCCTGCGCCGGTGATCCAGTTGGCGGACTGCTCGTCGGACAGGTTCGCTCGGGTGGCCACTGCGTCAACGATCCAGTTGCCCATGCTGTGACCCACGAAGAACGTGAGCGCGCCGAGCACGAGCATGTCGCGCACGTCTGCACTGCGGAGCAGTTCCATCCGGGTCTGCATCATCGAGACTTTCGTTCGCACCGGGGGAGGAGCGGGTGCCTCGGGAGCTCGGATCGCAACAACCACCCAGATGAGAAGCAGGCCGAGCGCAATCGCCGACTCGAAACGCACCACAGTACGCCAGTCGCCAAGCCAGGGCAGCAGCACGGAGTTGGTGAGGAAGATGGTGGCGAGAGACCCGATGCCGGGTCCGAGGTTGTACGTGCTGACGGCCGTCTCCCGCTCGCGTTTCTGCGTGAACCACTGCCCGCAAAGCGTCGGCGCGGCGGCGGAGATGAGCGGCCCGCCAAGTCCCATGATCGCCACGCTGAACCAGAGCGACACTGTCCCTTCAGCAAAGGAGCGAGCCCAACCGGACAACACGAGACTCAACCCGCCGAAGAACAGCGACCAGCGAATGCCAATGCGATCCACGACAGATCCGGCAGCCGACGCGGTGAAGATGTAAAGAAACGTCCAGGCACCGAGCGCCAAACCCATTGCGCCTCGACCAATCCCAAGGTCGTCGCGGACCTCGGTGATCATCGGCGGGATGGATGACATCGTGATGCCGAAGGCGACGTAGACACCGACCATCGCAAAGAACACCACCCAGCGGTAGCGGTGTCCTGCCGTGGTTGTGTCGCCAGCGGCGATGTCCTCCGTACCGACTTCCTGCACCCCGAGAACCTACGGCACCGTCCCCACCGTTTTGTCCGAATTGCTGTGTTGTCTGAATTGCTGTGTTGGCGCTACCTCTCAGTAACTTGCCCTATCTGGGGTAGGCAATAGGGTGTGGGTGCGACGATCCGTCGGCCCCCTGGCTGGCGGCCAACACAAGGGGGACCCGCCATGCGTATGCGCTTTGGGAGCTTCATTGCTCCATTTCATCCACCAGAGCACAATCCGACACTGTCACTTGAGACCGATCTCGAACTCATCGAGCACATGGACAAGCTCGGTTTCGATGAAGCCTGGATCGGCGAACATCACTCTGCGGGAAGCGAAATCATCGCCTCGCCGGAGATCTTCATTGCCGCCGCCGCGGCCCGCACCAACACCATCAAGCTCGGCACCGGTGTCATCTCGTTGCCGTATCACAACCCACTGTGGGTAGCCGAGCGAATGGTGCTGCTCGACCACCTGACGCGTGGCCGAATCATGATGGGAGTCGGCCCGGGGGCGCTGCCCACCGATGCAGCCATGCTCGGACTTGAACCGTCCCAGATGCGTCCGCTGCTCCACGAGTACATGGAGATCGTGATGCAGTTGCTGACGACCGAGGAGCCGGTCAACTACGAGTCTGATCGGCTCACCCTCAAAGACGCCCGCCTGCACCTGCGCCCGTACAGCCAACCGCTGTTCGATATCGCGGTGGCAGCGGTTGCGTCTCCCTCGGGAGCCAAGCTCGCCGGCAAATACGGAGCCGGTGTGCTGAGTCTGGGTGCCACGGTGGCCATCGGCATGGACGTACTCGCTCATCACTGGACCATTCAGGAAGAAGTAGCTGCTGCGCACGGGCAGGTGGCCGACCGCGAGAAGTGGCGTCTGGTCGGCATCATGCACCTCGCGGAAACCAAAGAAGAGGCACGTCGCGACGTCGAGTACGGCATGGAGCAGTGGTTCCGCTACTTCCAGAACGTGGCCGCGTTCCCGCAGATGGCGGTGGAGGGCGGCAACCTCGACGAGATGGTTGGCTTCGTCAACGGCGGACTTGGCGTGGTTGGCACACCCGAAATGGCCATCGCACAAATCGAGGAGCTGCTCGAGCAGTCCAACGGTGGTTTCGGCGCGTACCTGACGCTCATGCACAACTGGGCGAACCCGCAAGCCACAAAGAAGAGCTACGAGCTCTTCGCCCGGCACGTGATGCCGCACTTCCAGGGCCAGAAGCACTCCACGGTGCAGGCCGCCAATCGAGCTCGCGATACACGCCCGAAGTTGGCCGAGCAGCAAATGCAGGCCGTGGAGGAAGCGACCGCCCGCTACGAGGCCGAGCAGAGTGAGGATGTCGATGTTCGGGAGACGCCCATCGGGACTGAGTGATACCAGCAACCGATACGCCAAGAAAGGGGCGATTGCGCTGCCTGAGTAATTGCGCCCACACCATCGCGGACAGTGATGGAGAGCGATCGCAACGGCCTACACCAGCTCGCCCTGTCTGAGCCGCGCTCTCACGTAGCGTGAATTCGCGTGAGATAGCGCGATCGTCCTATGGAGACAAATGGGAGAGTCACCCTAGGATGGGCCTTGTACATCGGGCGAACACCAGGAAAACACATATGATCCAGCGAATTCGATCGCTTTATCCGCTTCCCATCCTTGGGGGCGATCTCTCGGCATGGATCGGCGCGTTTCTGATTGCCGGACTCGTGCGCAACGAGTTTGAGGTTCTGAACCTGCCCTGGTCCCGTATCTTCATTCTCGCCATCGCAAGCGCCGCGTTGCAGGGCATCATTGGATTCGCGACCCGCGTGTATCGCAATCGCTGGCGCACGGCCACATTCGAAGAAGTGGCCGCTCTCGGCGGGTCCTGGCTTGCGGCTGCCATTATCGTGACCGGTTTGAATTTGCTGCTCGATCCTCGCGTCCCCACCTCGGTTGTCGGATTCGGCTCTGGTCTTGCCCTCATGGTCATGCTGAGCGCTCGCTTCGCGTGGCGCCTCCTTCGTGAAGCGGAGAATCGCCCGGATCCAGCCGGGCGTACCCGTGTGGCCGTGTTTGGTGCCGGGGAAGGTGGCACGCAGGTCATCAAGTCCATGCTGAGCGATCCGAACTCCCGCTTTGTGCCGGTTGCTGCGCTTGACGATGACGATCGCCTCCGCAACCGTGTCATATCGGGCGTGCCGGTGGTCGGCGGCCGTGAAGCAGTGGCCGGTCTGTCTGGTCGTGTCGACACTCTGCTTGTTGCCATGCCGAGTGCTGAACCTGAGCTGCTCGAAGAACTTGCCACCCGTGCCCGTGGGGCAAAGCTCGACATCATGGTGCTCCCACCGACAAACCAGCTTCTGGGCATGTTCGCGAGCATCGAACACGCCCGCCCGTTGGAAATCACGGACCTCCTCGGCCGCGACGAAGTGACCATCGACGCGGACTCGGTCGGTTCGCTGCTGCGTGATCGCACGGTTCTTGTCACCGGTGCCGGTGGTTCCATTGGTTCTGAACTTTGCAAGCAAATCCTTGCGTACGAACCGGGACGCCTCGTCATGCTCGATCGTGATGAGACTGCCCTGCAGGCTGTGCAGTTGACCGTCAAGGGTCACGGTCTGCTCGATGATCCAAACCTTGTGTTGGCCAACATCCGCGACCGGGACCGTGTCTTTGAGATCTTCGCCGAGATGAAGCCGGACGTGGTCTTCCATGCTGCTGCGCTCAAGCACCTTCCGCTTCTTGAATCGCATCCTCGCGAGGGACTCCTCACTAACGTGTTCGGCACCCGCAACGTGCTCGACGCCGCCAAGGAATACGGTGTGAAGACGTTCGTGAACGTCAGCACCGACAAGGCGGCGAACCCGTCAAGCGTCCTCGGCACCACCAAGCGTCTCGCTGAAGCGTTCACCCTTCAGGTTGGAGCGCATGCGCCCGGTGAATGGCTGAGTGTTCGATTCGGAAATGTGATTGGCAGCCGCGGCAGCGTGCTTCCCGCCTTCGAGAAGCAGATCAAGGCGGGCGGACCAGTAACGGTCACCCACCCTGAGGTCACCCGATACTTCATGTCCATTCCAGAAGCGTCCCGCCTCGTCCTGCAGGCGGGGGCCATTGGCCGCACTGGTGAAACCCTGGTGTTGGAGATGGGCGAACCGATGAAGATCGTCGATCTTGCCGAGAAGCTGATTCGTCACCACAACTCCGACGCGGAGATTGTGTTCACCGGTTTGCGTCCGAATGAGAAGCTGCACGAAGTACTCACCCACGACGGTGAAGTCATGACTACGCGCGAGCATTCCCGCATCTGGCACACCGATGCCAACGTGTGGCTCAACGATGTGGATGCGGTCGAGGAACTCCTGAGCGAGAACCCTGATGTTCTCGCCGAGAAGCTCATGGCCGTTTCCGAAGGCCTCGCCGACGCCCCAAGAGTGGTCTCCTCCCACAACGATTGAAAAAAGCGCGGTGTCAGACACACCGTTACAAGTCCAGCGGCGCTCCTGACTGTGGGAAATGTGTTCGCAGCGAGCAGGGCCTGGGCGTGGGATGCTCTGGTGATGAAGCTGATCATTGTGGGCGCTGGAGGTCATGGGCGCGAAATTGCGTCGATTGTCGCGGCGATGCCGCACGCACCGGAACTGCTTGGGTTTCTCGATGATGGTCTTGACCCCGGCGCGTATTCATTCGGGTCAGTGCTGGGTCCAAGCTCGCAGATCCCGGATGCAGCCACGCATTTCGTCGTCGGCATCGGCTCACCTCATGTTCGCGAGACGGTGGCGCTGTCATTGCATGCCTCCGGCCTTGAGGCGTTCACTGCGGTGCACCCCATGGCATCGGTGGGCGAACGGGTGATGCTTGGCGACGGCTGTGTGCTGGGAGCTGGCACGCATCTCGTGTGTGATGTCACCATTGGCAACCACACCCAGCTCCACGCGAACTGCGTGGTGTCCCATGACGGAGTGCTCGGCGACTATGTGGTCGTGACACCTCGCGTTGCGCTGGCCGGCAATGTCACTATTGGTGACCGCGCCTGGCTTGGGGTTGGATGCACGCTCAACATGGGTGTCACGGTCGGAGCAGACGCCCTTGTTGGCGCCGGCGCGGTCGTCATCCGCGACGTCGCCCCGAACGACGTCGTCATCGGCAATCCCGCCAAAGTCCTCCGCCAAAACCGCCCCTGAGTACTCTGACTTGTAACCGTGTGTCTGACACCGGGCGTTGTCGGTTTTGTGTCACGCCGATGCCTTTGCGCCAGGCCGATCGAGTGGCGGTTAGAGATGAGGTTCTCGGCAACCCTGCGGGTTGCTAACCGAGGAAGGGCGGCATGGAGGCGTGGCCGTCGGCGGTGATGCCGCTGCGGTTGAAGACGGCTGACACGGTTTCGATGAGGATCTGGATGTCCATTTTCAACGTATTCGTGTCGACGTAGTCGACGTCCATGTTGAACTTGTCCTCCCAGCTGATCGCGTTGCGCCCGCGCACCTGGGCCAGCCCCGTGATGCCGGGACGCACTTCGTGACGCCGTGACTGGTGCGAGTTGTACAGCTCGAGATACTGAGGAAGCAGCGGGCGCGGGCCGACCAGACTCATTTCGCCTCGCAGCACGTTGAGCAGTTCGGGCAGCTCATCGAGGCTGCTGGCTCGGAGGAAGCTCCCGAGCCTGGTGATGCGTTCGGCGTCCGGCGCGTCGCCGTCTTTCATGGTCCGGAATTTGATGATCTCGAACAGTTCGCCATCAAGGCCGGGCCGTTGCTGACGAAAGACGACGGGCGACCCCATGGTGAATCGAATTGCCACAGCGGTGACGGCGATGACGGGCGAGAGCACCACCAGCGCTGCGCCGGCTGCAACCACATCAAAGATCCGCTTTGTGATCACGGGGTCGAGGCGGTCGGCGTGCGTCGCAGCTGGTCGGCGGCGTCAAGGGTGAGGCGGGTGGACAGGAGTCCGCTGATGGGGCGCTGCGGATCAGCACAGCCTGTCTTGAACAGTGCGAACTGATCGGCGTGTCCTTTTCCGTTGACGCCGGAGATGTCCTGGCCGTCGACGCTGAGGCGGGTGAAATCGTCGATGACGATGCTGTGGCCGCGACCAACAATCTCGATGCGCTCCTTCGGCATTGAGCCATGTCCGTGCGATGCGTAGGAGATGGTGCCAACCACGCCGTTGGGGAACGACATGGAGACGACGACGTCCTGGTCGAGTTCGGCCTCGCCCTGACCGGAACCGATCGCGACGAGAGCGGTGGGTTCCACGTCGCTGGCGAATGCGCAGATGGTGTCGATGAAGTGGCACACTTCGCCAAGAACGCGGCCGCCCTGCGTGCGGTCGTGGTACCAGTGGGTGGCGGGCAGTTCGCCGGCATTCACCCGGTAGTTGATGACCAGCGGACCGCTTCCCCGGGTGCGCCTGATCGCTTCGACCACGGGCGGGGAGTGGCGCCGGTTGTAACCCACCTGCAGGTAGGCGGGGGAGTTGGCGTATGCCTCTTCAATGCGGTCCAGTTCTTCGCCGGTGAGGCACAGTGGCTTCTCCGCGAACACGTGCTTGCCTGCGTTGAGTGCACTGATGACGAGCTCCGCGTGCGTGTTGTGTGGGGTGGCGATCATCACGGCGTCGACGATGTCGGAGTTGATGAGCTCGTTTGAATCGGTGTGAACTTCGGTTGCCCCGTACTTGTCGGCGAGGAAGCGCGCACTGATGCCGGTGGCTGAGCAGATGGCCTGGACCTTGCCGGCTTTGGCGTCGGCCATCGCGGGAAGCATCGTCGCACGGACGAAGTTGCCGGCGCCAAGGAGGCCGATGCCGGGCATGTTGGCCTCGCGCCCACTCTGGGGTCGTTTCGGCTTATTTTGTGAGAGCACCACGGCGCTGCGGTCAAGCGTCTCGGGTTGGTCCGGATACGTGAACTGGACACCGAACGAGTCGGTGGAGTCGCTGATGATCCGGTACGCAGACTCGGCCTCGTCGAAGGCGTACTCGTGGGTGACGAGATCGCTGAGGTCGAGTGTGCCGAGCGCCATGAGGTCCATGATGGAGGCGAGGTTGCGACCCTCGGTCCAGCGCACGTGTCCAATGGGGTAGTCGACGCCCCAATCCTCGTAGCTGCGTTCGTAGCGGCCGGCACCGTAGGAGCGGGCCACGCGGATGGTGGCTTCGGTTTCGAAGAGGGGACGGCGATCGAGTTCCATGCCGACATCGCCGACGACGACGATGGGCGCCCGGTCCCGAATGAGCTTGAGGGCCCGTTGGATCGGTTCCGACGAAGCTGTGGCCGCGGTGATGATCACGGCGTCAACGCCGTGACCGTGGGACCAGTCGCGAATGCGACGTGTGGTGTCAGCGCCGCTCTCGACTTCGGCTGGAAAGCCGTCTTCGATGGCTTTGTTCACGGTGAACTCGCGCAGGTCGATGCCGTAGGCCATGTAACCGGAGGCCTTCGCGATCCGGCAGGTGATTTGTCCAAGAAGGCCCATCCCGATGACGGCGATGCGGCTACCTGGTCCGAGGTCGGCAAGACGGATGCCGTGCATGGCGATGCTGCCGACGGTGGCGAATGCGGCGTTGGTGTCGCTCACACCGTCAGGGACCGGCACCGCAAGCATGGACGAAACGAGCTGGTACTCGGCGTGGCCGGCGCCGCCAGTGGCGACGCGCATACCGGTGCGGATCCCGTCGACGTGAGCTCCAACGTCAACTACTTCCCCCACGGCGGAATAGCCGAGTGGCATAAGATCGTCCAGCTTGTTCCGCACGGCTTTGGCGGTGGTGATCAATCCATCGGTTCGGGCCTTGGAGATGACCTGACGAACCAGGTCGGGTCGGGCGCGGGCTTTGCCGACGAGACTGGCGCTGGCAAGGTTGCGGACGGCGCGTTCGGTACCAGGGGATACAACGGATCGTTTGACGGCGACGAGCACTTGTGTGCTCGCAACAGTGGGGACCGGGACTTCTGCCAGTTGCAGCTCGCCCGAGCGCACCGATTGAACCAGTTGTTTCACGTCATTCTCCTTGAAGATCACCGTTGTTCGATGGTGATCAATTACCGTCAGCGCCGTGACCCGAATTTGGGCGGGTGTACCGAGCGCAGCGCTCACAGGGTATCCACGGCGCGTCCAAGCGCTGCGGGCGCAGGGCCGCAGGCCCCATTCGCAGGGCCGAGGTGCTCAGTGGTGCTCAGTCGCAGGGCCGCGGGCTGGGCCGCGGGCCCCATTCGCAGGGCCGAGGTGCTCAGTCGCAGCGGTCGCCAAACGAGCGTCAGGCCCGGCCGGTATCGTTTGGAGGGTGCCGAAGCGAAGAGTTCTGGTCCTGAACCAGTTTGCCCTGCCCCGTTCCTCTCCTGGAGGGACGCGTCATGTGGAGCTGTTCGGCCGACTCACCGATTGGGATGCCACGGTGGTCGCAGGTCGACGCAATATGCATGATCAGTCGCCGGTCTTGAACGAGGGTGTGCTTATCACCGTGCCGGTGACGCCGTATTCCGGTAACAATGCCTCTCGTGTCGTGAACTGGGGCAGCTACTCCGCCGCGGCCGTCCTGCGAGGTTTGACCAAGGGTAGACATGATGTGATCTACGGCTCTTCGCCGCATCTGGGGGCGGCACTGGCCGGTCTGATCATCGCTCGCGTGAAGCGAGCGGGCTTCGTGCTGGAAGTGCGTGACCTCTGGCCGCAGATTCTGCTCGACGCCGGCACGATGACCGAGGACTCAAAGATCTATCAGGGTTTGAAGAAACTCGAACGGTTCCTTTACGAACAGGCCGATGCGGTGATTGTTCTGGCCAAGGGATCCGCTGACCCAATCGTGGCTGAAGGTACAGACGTGGCCAAGATCCACTTTCTGCCGAACGGCGCTGACCCGGCCGACTTCGCAGTCGACGCAGATCGAGAGCAACTGCGTGCCCGTTTCGGATTTGAGGGAACGGTCGCCATCTACGCCGGCGCGCACGGTCCGGCCAACGGGTTGGAGTTCGCGCTCGACGCGGCAGATGAGCTGAGCGACACGGACTTCCAGATGGTATTTGTGGGTGACGGCGTGACAAAGAAAGAGCTGATCCAGAAGGCGAAGGATCTGAAGCTCACGAACGTGCTCTTTCTTGACCCAGTGAGCAAAGAGAAGATTCCGGAGCTCTTCGCGGCCGCGGACATCGGCTTGCACTGCCTGGCCGACATTGCGCTGTTTCATCATGGCGTGTCGCCCAACAAGCTTTATGACTACATGGCGTCGGGGTTGGCGGTTGTCACGAATACGCCGGGCGAAGTCGCGTCGATGGTGAACGAGGCAGGCTCGGGCGAGGCGGTTGGTCCCACAGAGTTGGCGTCCGGCATTCGTCGCATCATCGCGATGAGCGCGCAAGAACGCGCCCGCCTCGGCGAGGCTGGCAAGAAGTGGATGAAGACAAACCGCAGCCGTTCCGCCATGGCGGCGCAGCTCGAAGCGCTCCTCGACCAGGTGGTCGCGCAACAATGAGCGGCCCTTCGCGTTTCATCGATGCTGCCAAGCGCGGCTCCGGCGCGGCTCGCACCCTGGGAGCGCCCTGGCTGGCGGCTCGGGTGCGTATGGAGCTTGAGGAACGAAGCGGGCACCTCGAAAGGCTCACCCCCGGATCCACGTGGGGCGAGTTGTCTCTGTCCGGTTCGATAGAACGCAGCACGGGCGGTCTCTTTCCGGAACTGGCTGGCGCATCGCTGACGCGACGGCCCGGCCACGTGGCTGAGCTGCGCGCCCGCCGCGACGAACTGGCTCAGCGGAGGTTCCCGATATTCGGTCAGTCGTATCCGCTCACCGGCTGGCACGGCGATCCGGTGAGCATGGTTTCGTATCCGTCGCAGGATCACTGGACTGCGGTTCCCGAGTTCGATGAGGCCGACCTTAAGGTGGTGTGGGAGCCGTCGCGTTTCGGTTGGGCTTTTGATCTCGCTCGCCTGCACGCGGTTGACCCGGAAACGAATGCGGCGGAACTGTTCTGGGAACTCTTCGAGACGTGGTGCTGGGAGAACGAACCCAACCGCGGCGTGAACTGGTTATGTGGACAGGAGTCTTCGCTGCGGTTGATGGCCGTGCTGTTCACTGTGGAAGCGCTCGGTGGCGACGGGCTGACTGAAGAACGTGAGCGTCTTCTTGCAGGACTCGCCGATGTAACTGCCCGACGGGTCCAATCGCACTGGCGTTATGCACGTTCGCAGCGGAACAACCACATCACCAGCGAAGCGGTTGGTCTTCTCAGCGCTGGCTTCACCTATCCGGGTCTGGACGACGCTGCTGAGTGGCGGGAGTTGGGCGAACGACTTCTTGTCGAGTCGTGTGATGATCTGATCTTTGATGACGGCGGCACGTCGCAGTATTCGCTGAACTATCAGCGCGTATTCATGGAGAACTTCGTATGGGCGCTATGGCTGTATCGCAGGGCGTTGCAGGAACCGCCTGCAGCTGTTGTTGATGCACTTGCCCGCACCACCACCCTGCTGCGCGCGATCACCGATCCAGGGACCGGTGCAGCCGGCAATCACGGGCACAACGACGGTGCCCACATCCTCCGGCTGACCAGCACGACCCATGGCGACATGCGCCCGACGATTGCGATGGCATGTGGAGCACTTGGTGAGCCGATCCCAGAGTTCGAACAGGCAACCACCGAAGGCGCTCGCTGGTTGTGGGGGCCGTCGCCCACCCAGCCGGTTGAGGTGGACCTGAAGAACGCATCGGCCCGGGAAGGATTGATCTTCGCGGACGCCGGACTGTCAGTTCTGCATGCTGATGGCGGGCGGGTGATCATGCGTGGAGGGTCGCACCGATACCGTCCGGCGCACGCGGACCACGGAAGCATCGAGGTCTGGATGGGTGATCACCAGATCATCGGCGATCCGGGAACCTGGAGCTACAAGCCTGCTGTAGGCGAACCCGACCTGTCCGGCTCGGCCCGTCACAACGCCGTGCGCTTGGAAGGCACCGATTCCATGACGCGGCTGAGCCGCTTCCTCTGGGGCGAATGGCCGACCGTCACCCAGCGCGTGGAACGAGCGGATTCTGACGTGCCGGAACTATGCGCTGTGGTCCGCACCCGTGACGAGGCGTTGAGCTTTGTGCGAACCGTCGCACCGGTGGACGGCGGCTGGCGGGTGCGCGACTACCTGGGCGAAGACGAACCGGCAGAGCTGACGTGGATGTTTCCCGGTACGACGGCGGTGGTGCCGGCTGGTGACAACTGTGTAATCACCATCGAGAACGCGCAGTACAGCGTTCGCAGCCGCATCTTCGTTGGTTCCATGATGGAGCTGATGCCATCCGGCTTTGCCCGTGACACTGAAGAGATTGTGTCGTGTCTGAGCTACCGCCAGTCCGACCCTGATGCAGTTGAAGTCACCATGCCCATCCCCGCCGGCTCCCAACGCGTTGTAGAAACACTCATCCTCCACACCTGACCTGTGGATAACGGTCTCAGAGACCAGCGTATTGTCGATGGTTGTGCGCGGAGCGTGGTATTCGGGGCTATGACTGCTTGAGGTGGGCGACGATGCGTTCGGCGGCGTGGCCGTCGCCGTACGGGCTGGTGGCGTTGCTCATGCGCTCGTAGAGCGCAGCGTCATCGAGCAGCGCCGTAGCAGCGGAGATGATGGCCTCCGTGTTTGTACCGACGAGGTCGACCACCCCCGCGTCCACTGCTTCTGGTCGCTCGGTGGTGTCGCGGGTGACAAGCACTGGCTTTCCGAGCGCGGGTGCTTCTTCCTGCACGCCACCTGAGTCGGTGATGATGAGCGAAGAGCGCTGCATCAGCCAGACGAACGGCAGGTAGTCGGCCGGCTCAACAAGAAACACGTTGTTGAGCTCAGAGAGTGCCGACGCGGCCTTCTGCACCACGGGGTTCAGATGCACGGGGTACACGATCTGTACGTCATTGCGCGAAGCGAGTGTGGTAAGCGCCGCGCAGACCCGGTCGAGTCCACCGTCGAAGCTTTCGCGACGGTGACCTGTTACCAGGATGAGACGCTTCTCCGGGTCGAGGAAGCTGAAGCGTTCTTCGAACTCGGCGCTTTGGGCCGGGTCATCAAGCACGTTGTCGCGCACCCAGTAGAGCGCGTCGATGACCGTGTTGCCGGTGACGAGAATGGAAGCGGGGTCAACATTTTCTGCGAGAAGGTTTGCCTCGGATGAGGCCGTTGGTGCGAAGTGGGCTCGGGCCACACGGCCGGCGATCATCCGGTTCATCTCTTCGGGCCACGGCGAGTAGATGTTGCCGGTACGGAGGCCGGCTTCGACGTGGCCGACCGAAACTTTCGCGTAGTAGGCGGCGAGCGACGCTGCCATGGTCGTCGTTGTATCGCCGTGCACGAGGACCCAGTCGGGTTGCACTTTCTCGAGTACTTCGCCCAGACCTTCGAGCACGGCGCTGGTCACGTGGTGCAGCGTCTGTGCATTCTTCATGATGGCGAGGTCGTACTCTGGAGTGATCTTGAAGAGCTCAAGGACCTGATCCAGCATCTCTCGGTGCTGACCCGTGACGCAGACCTGTGCGTCAATACCCGGCTCTGCGCTCAGCGCAAGGACGACCGGTGCCATCTTGATGGCTTCGGGTCGAGTTCCGAAGACGCTGAGAATTCTGGTCATGTCTGCCCTTTTGTTTTGCCCGGTTCAGTTTACCGGCGTCGCTTCAAGGACTTCCTGAGCCACAAGTCCTCTGAGGAAGTCGCGCACCGTGGCCTTCTGCCTGGCGTCCATGGGTCTTTCGAGCAGGTTGTCCAACTCGCTCAGCAGCATCGAAACCGACATCGGTGTGTCCAGGAGCTGCCAAATCACCGCTCCCATGTCGTTGAGCGACGAGGACGCTCCATTCTCGTGATTCCACAGCACCACACGAGACTGGAGTTCCACGCCGGCACATGATGAACTCCGTCGCAGGGTCATTTCATCGCGCAGATCAGTGACGAGCTGCGCTTCCGGTTCCGCGACCGACAGCGGAGCGGCTCGTTCCACAGGTGCTCGTTCCGAATCTGCGGGTTCCGTCCCGGCTGTCACCGGTGCCGCTGCTGCGGCTGCAGGTGGCGGACTTGACATAGTGACCGAATGCGTCGGCAATGTGGTCATACCGGCGCGTTGGGCTTGCCGCCACGCGACGAGACGCTTTGCGTAGGACCCCTCACCCTGGGGGTATTGACGCTGCAGCGTGGCATCGGTGGGAAAGAGGCGTTCCGAATAGCGGCGGGCGAGTTCTGGATGACGCCGTGTGCTCAACAGCGCCAGAGCGGATTGTCGATGGCCGAGGCCGCGTAGATGAGCGCGCCCGGTGAGGCGGTCTGTGGTCGGCCAGATGCGCTTGGCAATAACCATCGCACGCCGACTTGGCGCCCGGAACGGTGTGATGAGGCCAAGGTGCTCTGCCAATTCGTGCAGCCCGATGGCGATCATGTCGGTCCAGCCTTCGGTGTAGGCGAAGCGGGCGACCTCATCCCAGTCAGGTTCAGCTTCGATCATGAGGCGTACGTCCACCATCTGCTGTAGCAGAGAGAACCCGTCGCGCATCATGTTCAGTAAGGCGTGGATGAGCGCGTGCTCAAGCTTCAGCACCTGGATGGTGATATCGATGCCGTGCACCGTTCCCACAGTGTGCGTTTCGGTGGAGGCCCATACCTCGGACTGTTGCCGGCACGGGAGAACGAGATTGAAGATGTCGCGATGCATGTCAACTGCGATGTCACCAACGGCAAATGCGCACTCGAAGTTGCGGCCCGAGGGCAGCAGTGGCCTGACGCGGTGGAGGTCGCCGGGTCGCGCTCCAAGCTGCTCGAGGATGTCCTCAAGGTCTGCATCGACGGCGGGGTCAAGGAAGAGGTCGATGTCACCGACGGTTCGCACGGCCGGTTCCCGGTAGAACTGCTGGGCCGTGGCCAGACCTTTCGCCACGCCAAGCGCCAGTTGGGCACCGCCCCGCTCCTGCAGCACGCTGAGCGCTTCAATGAGCAACTGCTGGTGGTGCCGGGCCATGAGATAGTCGACGGCCAATTCATCCAGCATGGTCGTCTGCGAGGGCGGTGTTTGCGAGGGCACCACTCCCGACGGCACCATTCCCGACGGCACCATTCCCGACGGCACTGCCTCGCCCGGCTGTGTTCGCGAGGGCGGTGTTTGTGATGATGCCGTTTGCGAAGCAGCGGTGTACTTGTCAGCGCGAGCTGCGGCGAAGAGCAGGCCGCGCATTCGGTGTTCGGTGGCGCTGACGAGCAAGGAGGGACTCAACGCTTCGGTCAGAGTGCCTGATCGAGCGAGTTCCAGAAGAGCCGAATGCGGACGCGCCACGCCGTCACCATAACCGCGCGGCGGAATGGGTCCTGCAGACACGCGAGGTTGGGATAGCGGTCGCCTTCGTCTCGGGATCAACCCTGAGTAAACCCTGAGTCCGCTCGGGGTTCTCGGGGCGTAATCAGGGGAAGCCCTTGTAGATCTGTGCGCCAGAAGCCCGCATCATGGGGACATGGAAAAAACAAAGGACAACACGAACCCGGATCTGCAGGGCGTCTCCCCGAGCAGTTCACCCGAAAATCCAGCTGATGGAGCGGTGTCTCCCGGTCAGCCGCCATCCGGTGGCCCGTCGGTGGATGATCGGATCGACGACCACGTCACTGACGAGGACTTTGATCGCTTCGCTCACGACGATCACATCCCGGGTGGGGGAGCGACTCTCGCGCCTCCGCCTCCGCCTGCGCCGAGTGCTCCCTCTGCACCTCGACGCCTTGTGCGTGACCCGCACGCGATGCTTGGTGGTGTGGCGTCGGGTGTCGCAGCCTACTTCGGCATGGACAAGGCCATTGTGCGTGTCCTGTTCGTCATTGGGGCGCTCGTCACGGGCGTCGGGCTCCTGCTCTACCCGCTGGCTTGGATCATCATCCCCAAAGCCACTGTTTGGCCGCCGCTGGACGCTCCGGTACACGCTCCACCCGTTCACTGAGCGGCGGGTTCCGCCGCAAGGAGACGGGCGTCGCTGCAGCGGCTCCGCCAATGCCGGCCCGCAAATGTCCGTCCCGCCCGTTCGGTACCGCGTCGTATCGTTCGGGGTGGAGCGACTTTGGCGCTTGTCGCAGTACCGGTCATGTCGTTGGTCGCTGGGATCGTCACTTGCGGTGTCGCCATGGACGGTCAGCGTTTGAGGCCGTAGCGCTCAAGGATGTTGTCGGGTTTAAAGGTTTCGAACGGCACCTCGGCGGCGGTGCACAGGTGCACCATGGAGGTGACAACCTCGGACGGGTCGAGCTGGTTGCCAAGCATGCGTTCCCGTGTGCCTGACGCGAGGGCCAGCTCCTGAGGACCGCCGTCGTGTTCGGCGAGTTGTTTGTCGACGCCGTCGACCATCGCGTCATTGAATCCGGTGGCGTAGGGACCGGGGTTGAGCTTGCAGACGTCGATGCCGTACTCCGCGAGTTCCGGCTTCAGTGACTTCGTCATCGCTTCAAGCGCGTGCTTCGTCATGGCGTACGGACCGGACAGCGGACCGGAGAACAGACCGGCAATTGACGACACGATGATGATGCGCCCGGCGCCCTTGGCTTTCATCTGGTCCGCAACAGCCTGGGTGATCTGAAGGGTGCCGAACACGTTGACCTCAAAGACCATGCGCACAAGATCCATCGGCACATCCACAAGAGGTCCGAGTTGCCCTCGCCCTGCGTTGTTCAAGAGCACGTCCACATCCAGGGATCGGGCGCTGGCAAGGTCAGCATCGTCGGTGATGTCGAGCTTGATTGCCTCAATGCGATTATCGGCCAAATGGAGAGCCTCGGCTTCATCTTCATGAATGCACCCGCCGATAACGTGATGGCCGAGTTCGGCGAGTTGGAGGGCGGCGCCTTGTCCGAAACCGGAACCGGCGCCGGTAATCAGGATGCGTTGTGGTCGGTCGTGAAGCGGCATCGCTCCAGCGTAGATCGCCCGCGGTCAGGGTCTGGCTGGAGGCGATTCTGAAGAGGCTTCAGTGGCCGATCAGGTGTGGTCAGCGATGAGAGCTACGAGCTTGTTGATGGCCATCTGCCAGCCGCCACCGCCGGGGGAGTCGGCCGGCACGCCGACGTGCGCCATAACCATTCGGGTCTGGTCTCCGAGATCTTCAAGTTCGACGGTCACTTCGGTGAACTCGGGTGTGCCAGCGGGTGCACCCATGTCGGTGGGCGGGATGACGTTGCCGTCCTCGTCGGCCATGGCTTCGGTGTAGACGAGGCGGGTGGTGGGCGTCACTTCTCTGTACTCGCCGGTGAACCACATCTGCATGGGGCCGTTGGGTGTTTCCATGGCCATGCCGATCAGACGATTGCCTCCGACCTGCGCGTCCATGGTGGCGGTGGGAATCGTCGCGCCGTCAGGGCCATACCAGGCGGCGAAGTGTTCAGCCTGTGTCCACATATCCCATACAAGAGCGATGGGAGCGTCGAGGGTTCGTTCGATTGAGACCCACTCGGGGGCACTGGTGTCAGTCATTTCTCTGTGCTGCTTTCGTCGGGGCTTTCCTGCATGGATGTTGCTCAGCTTGCACGGTGGTGAGATGGATGTCGAGCCGATCGAAGTGGCGGTGCCTCAAGCGAGAGGGTGGCGGTAGCGAGCGTTGTTGATGAGCTTCTCGCTTTCGAGACGATGCATCCGCTCGTCGTGGCCAATCTGGCGAAGGAGATCTCCGAGCGTTGCGTGGTGACCGTAGTCCTCATGAAAGGCGCTGGTCCACGGCGTCTCGTCGGTCCATGGGTTGTCTGTCACGAAGCTCATGTAGGTGTGCTCGGCGTGGTCTTCGAAGTCCGCATTGAGACGGTGACTCAGCGATGGGCTGATCGTGTAGAGCAACCAGCTGAGCTGGTAGTAGACGAAGGCCATCAGCTGTGGAAGCGCAAAGCCGCGGAGGAAGCCGTGCCGTTCGTTGCGAGCCCGGAGCAGTTCCTCCAGGATCAGAAGGTGCCACTGTTCGTTGTCCTGTTCGGCTCGAGCCGCAATGACACGATCGTGCACGGCTCGGGCGAGTTCCGGCGTCTCTGACGTGTGCGTGATTGCGATGTAACCCACGTGTTCCCAAGCCTGGTACGGCACGCGAGCCACGATTTCGAGCACCCGGAACTTGGCCAGTGTGTCTCTTGTGCCGTAGGCGATGTCCATGGTGGCAAAAAGTGCCTTGGCGGCCAGCGAGTACCTGCGCCGAGGCTGCGCAAGCGTTT